>JAEEGL011639911.1_pt1 | contig 98539 bp, 97 predicted proteins | sample 9134231 | NCBI WGS metagenome assembly JAEEGL01 (sample SAMN16246548, study PRJNA631951) | gut metagenome | biome: gut microbiome; feature: rumen; material: fiber-attached | host: Bos | place: Iran: Karaj | collected 2018-10 | reverse complement strand
CCTTTCCGCTATATTGCGCCGGACGGCACCGTTATTCGCGTCGGCAAGAACAACCGGCAGAACGAAACGCTGCTGAAATCCGAGGCGCCGAACTATGTATGGCTTCATGCAAAGGGCGTTGCGGCAAGCCATGTGTACATCGAAGCGGACAATCCGAGCAAAGAAACCCTTGCCCTTGCAGCCGAGATCGCGGCGTTTCACAGTCGTTCGGCCGCATCGGCGAACGTCCCGGTTGATTATACGCTGCATCGTTACGTGAAAAAACCGACGGGGGCGCGTCCCGGCTTTGTCAACTATTTTCATCAGCATACCGTGTATGTAACGCCGCAGGCCGACAAGCTGGTGGCGCTGCGCAAAGATTGAAACGGAGGATCAGAAATGAAACTGCTGCTTGCCACCAATAACGCACATAAGGTTGCGGAAATCAAAGCCATTTTAGGAAATTATTTCCCGGAGATTTCGACGCTTCGCGAAGCGGGCGTTGATTTTGAAGCCGTAGAAGACGGTACAACGTTTGAAGAAAACGCCGTTAAGAAGGCCGAACAGACGTTAGATTTTGTGGGAGATCGGTTTGACGCTGCGCTTGCCGATGACAGTGGCTTGTGTGTCGATGCCTTGGACGGGGCGCCCGGCGTGTATTCGGCGCGCTTTGCCGGAGAAGGTCATGATGACGCGGCAAACAATGCGCTGCTGATGGAAAAGCTGAAAGACATCCCGTTCGATGAACGAACCGGACGGTTTGTTTCCTGCATTGCTCTGGTTCGTAGAGGGCTCCCGACGCTTTGCGTCCGCGGCACGGCTGAGGGAAAAATCCTGTTTGAAGCACATGGGCACAACGGCTTCGGCTATGATCCATATTTTTGGTTTGAGCCGCTGCAAAAGAGCTTTGCGGAATTATCCCCTGCCGAAAAGAACGAGGTCAGTCACCGGCATAATGCGCTTGTCAAGCTGAAGGAGGCGCTCGATGGCGAGAATCGCTGTCATCTCTGACTCGCACGGAAGGATAGACAATCTTGATTTCTTTACAGAACGGATCGGGCAGGCAGATTCGCTGTTCTTTCTCGGCGATATCGTTGAGGATGCGTCAAAGATAGCGAATCGCCTCAACACCGGTTTTGTTGCCGTGCGCGGAAACTGCGATTACCGTTTCGATATTTCGACGGAACGGATCGTGACGTGGCACAAGCATAGAATATTGCTTGTCCACGGGCATCTGTTTTCTTCGCCTTTGGCGCTGTTTTATAAAGCCAAGGCAGAAAATTGTTCCGTGGTATGCTTTGGTCATACGCATGTCCCGTGCATGGAATCCAAGGACGGCATCCTTCTGCTGAATCCCGGCAGTCTCTCTCGTCCCCGTTCGGCAGACGGACCGAGCTGCGCCGTGCTCACGGTTACCGAAGAGTGTGTGAACGCCGAAGTGCTGCTTCGATAATTCATCGAAAAAGTTTTACAATTTTCCATGACCCGCCGCATTGACTTTCCGCGGGAATGAAAGTAAACTGATACAAATGCTTTATCACCGAGAGGTTTTATGATACATTTCAAAAAAATAATTTCGGGCGCCTTGGCCTGCGTTTTTGCCGCCTCTTTATGGGCTGTCGTTCCTTCATCGACAAAAGCCGATTCTTTTAATCTCGACGACGTATATGAGCCGTACTTTATCGTCTCCGATGCGGATGATCCGACGACCGCGCTGTACGGCTTGGAGCGAGACGCGGATCTTAGAGTGGAGCCTGCCAGTACAACGAAAATTCTTTCCTGTATCGTAGCAATCGAAGAGACGGAAAAGAGCGGACGCTCGCTCGATGACATGACGACAATATCCGCAAAAGCTGTCGATTTCAACAAAGGCAACTCCTTGATGGGACTCGAAGAAGGCGATACCTTTTCCCTTCGTGATCTGTTATACGGGATGATGCTGCCGAGCGGCAATGACGCCGCGATTGCCATTGCCGAGCATGTTGCCGGTGACACATCGAAATTTGCGGAGCTGATGAACGCCAAGGCCGCAGAGCTCGGCATGACACATTCGCATTTCGTAACGGTACACGGCAAGCACAATTCCGATCACTATACGACGGTGCGCGATATGGCGCTGCTGACCGCCTATGCGCTGAAGAATGAAATCTTCTGCGATATCGTTGCGACGCCCAAATATACGACGACCAGCGGCAATCGGGAATTGACCGTATTGAATTCCAACCGGATGCTGATCGACGCCGAACCGACCGAAAAGCTGACCAATCCGATTTCCTGCCTTTATGAATATGCCATCGGTGTTAAAACCGGTGACACAACGCAGGCCGGCAAATGTCTGGTTGCAGCGGCGCGAAAGGAAGGCATTACGCTGATCGCCGTGCTATACGGCGGAACGCTAAACGACGAAACGTATGATCCGTATGCAAGCGACAATCGCCGGGATAAATTCAATGCGCGACGCTTTCAGGACGCGGCACAGCTGTTTGATTATGTGTTCAACACCATGGAGCAAACGGTCACGCTGCAGGAATTGAAAGATGCCGGCATGCAGACGGAATTTACCATCGAAATTCCGAACGCCATCGACACGGACCCGAATAACGGCGTTTTGGTGGCAAGAGCCGATCTCTCCGACACCTTCACCATGAAGCTGATGGCGCCTAAGCTGCGCACGATTCTGGAAAGCGCGCCGTCGCTTGCCGAGGTGTCCATCACGAACAATTATGCGCCGATCTCCGAGGGCTCAGTCGTCGGCAAGGTTTCCTATGTGTTCAACGGGGAAACGCTTCTCGCGGTGGATCTTTTAGCTACCCGGAATGTGAAAGAAGGTCTTGCACAGGTTGCGGAAGCGCCGACGCAAAGCATCGGAACAACCGAAGCGCCGCAAAGTCATTCCGGCGGTCTGATCGCCGATGTAAAGCCGGCCAATACGGTCATCGAAGAATCGGGCAAAGCGTTCAGCTGCGGCAACGCAAAGCTCAGCACACAGCAATTGGTACTGCTGATTCTCCTGCCGATTCTGCTTGTGCTGCTGTTCCTGTGCTTCATCTTGTTTATCCTCTACGTTCGGAATGAAAACAAGAAGCGCAAAAAACGCGAAGCCCTGCGTCGGAAAAAGGCTGCGGCCAAAAAACGCGCTATGCAGGACAGGAATGATCGCTATTAAGAATATGAAAAAGAAAATCCTCTGTTTGCTGCTGTTGTTCCCTATCCTCTTCAACGCAACCATTGCGGAAGAGGCTTCGACAGGGTTCGACATCGAAAGCATAACAGAGGATTATTTTATTGTCATCAACGCAGAGCGTCCTGGTGAGACTGTTCTCCGCTTGGAGCGCGAAGCTGATACCGAGTGTTACCCGGCCAGCACAACAAAGGTAATGACCTGTATTGTCGCTCTTGAAAGCGGCATAGACTGGGAAACGCCCGTAAAGATCACTTCCGCTGCCGATTCGGATCGCGTGCTCGGTTCTGCTATGGGGATCCATAAAAAGGAAACCTATTCCTTCGGTGATTTGCTGTACGGCATGATGCTGCCGAGCGGCAACGATGCAGCGATTGCGCTGTCGATCGCCGTGGCCGGAAATGTTTCCGACTTTGTGGCAATGATGAACGACAAAGCCGTTGCGCTCGGTATGGCGCATACCCATTTTACCAATCCGAACGGGCTGCATGATGAGAACCATTACAGCACCGCAAGGGATATGTCTATTCTTGCCGCTTACGCCATGCAAAACGAACAGTTCCGACAAATCGTTGCCACAACCGAATATACAGCCGTTTCAAAAGCCGGTCGTACGCTTCGCTTACGATCCTCGAACCGATTTCTTCGTGATTATGTCTCGACAACGTTCAAGCCTGCATCTGTCCTGTATGCGGAAGCCATCGGGATCAAAACCGGCGAAACGAACGCTGCAGGAAAATGCCTGATCGCTGCAGCACAGCGAAATGAAACGGTTTATATTATCTGCCTGTTCCATGGTGAAATGCCGCCGTCCGGTTTATCCGATAAAAAGCAGGATCCGTATTCCGTAAAGCGATACCAGGATGCACGCGCATTGTTTGAGTATGTATTTGAAAACGACATGCGTTCCGTCTCGCTGCAATCACTTATCGACGCAGGTCTTCCGTGCTCGCTTCATCTGGAACACGATCCGAATACGGAGCTGCTCCTCTCATCGGACTATGTCATCGAATGGAATACTGACGCCGTCTATACGGCGCCGCTCTATGCTTTTCCAACCAATCTGTTATCCGATCAGCTTACGGAAGATATGATGCAAATTCTATGGCAAGACACTATGCCGAAGATCGGAGAAGAAGCGGGCACAGCCATTCTTTCCGTTAACGACACCACATTGTTTTCCGCACCGATACGCTGTACGAATGTAGTGCACCCTACCCCGCCTCCTACGCCGGTGCCGACTCCGATTCCAACGCCGGAGGCGATCATCACCGCAATAGATACCGAGAAAGATGTTCCGACGGTATCGCCTGCCCCCTCTCCGTCTCCGAATCCGGCTGATTGGTGGCTTTCCTGTGCGCCGAAAGCCGACTGATCAGACTGTATACGGAAGGCCCAAGGCCGCAAAGGTTTTCGGGCCTGCGATCCCATCTGCCTTTAACCCCGCGGAACGCTGAAATGCTCTTACGGCGTTCCGCGTTTTCTTACCGAAAATACCGTCAATCCTGCCCGGAGAATATCCGTGATCCCGCAATGCTTCTTGCAGCTTTATCACGTCCTCGCCGCGCATCAACGGCTTTTTATATTTCAGCAATCTGCTTTTCTTTTCAATAAAGAAGCGCGGGCGACCGTAATAGTTCCATCCCGTTAATTTGTTTTCACGAACGCCGACATCACGCCCCTGTGCCTCGATCACGGTTTTTCCATCGTCGATCACATAGCCGACATGATACGCTTTGCCGTCTTCGTTTCGCTTGAATACGAGATCTCCGGGCCTTAGATCGGCTTTGTCAATCGGTTCACATTGTCCCTTCAAACCATTTGCTGTCATATCGTGAGGAATCAGCTGATGCTCTAAAAAGAAACAGCAGCCTAAGCCTGAGCAATCGAATGCACGAAGGCGATCACCGTATCCGTCCCGCACCTGCTTTTTCCAATAGGCAATCACTCTGTCGGCGTTGCGCTTGCTCGTTTCGCGTTCACGAATCCATTTTTCCGTAATCTCATCGCCCCATTGTCCTTGCCCGCCCCAGACATAAATGCTGTGGTTCTCAACTTGCGCTTTCAGATATTCGATAAACTCTTCTATCATACAAACACCTCCTGTGTATTGTATGAATAGCTGTTCCAAAATGACAAAAGCACCCGGATGATCCGAGTGCTCTATCGCGATTAAGAGTTACTCTTCGGCAGCATAAACGCTGACAGTCTTCTTGCCCGCATGACGGGTTTCGAATTTAACGATACCGTCAACCGTAGCATACAGAGTGTCATCTTTGCCGATACCGACATTCGTGCCGGGATGGAAATGCGTTCCGCGCTGACGAACGAGGATGTTGCCCGCCAGAACCGCCTGGCCGTCCGCACGCTTCGGTCCGAGACGCTTGCTTTCGCTGTCTCTGCCGTTACGGGTCGAGCCGACGCCCTTTTTATGCGCAAACAGTTGCAGATTCATCTGAAACATGATGTTAAACCTCCTTGCTCCGAAATTTGAGGGTCTTGGGATATGCAGCTTGGATGGATCGAAGACCTGTCAGCATCGTTTCAAAAACAATCGACGCACGATCTTTATCTTCCGCTACTGTATCCCGATCGAGGATGCAGATTGCGTTCCCTTCCGCAAGAGAACAACCTGCTTTCAGTTTTAACACATCGGTGATCCCTAAGATCGCTGTTTGTATGATTGCGGAAACCGCCGCACAAACAAGATCTTCTCCGTATTCACCGTGCATGGCGTGCCCCGTGATTTCAAAACCGACCGGAACCGATTTTTCACGAAGCGCCGTAACCGTAATCATAACGATTAGCCGATTGCGGTGATCTCAACCTTGGTGAACGGCTGACGATGACCACGCTTTTTACGAATGTTCTTTTTCGGCTTATACTTGAAGACGATAACCTTCTTGCCCTTGCCATGCTCGAGAACCTTCGCTGTTGCCTTAACGCCTTCTACGACGGGCTTGCCGACCGTTACGGTCTCGCCGTCCGCTACGAGCAGAACGTCCAGAGCAACCTCTGCGCCGACTTCAGCATCCAACTTCTCGACAAGAATTTCGTCGCCGACTGCTGCCTTATACTGCTTACCACCGGTCTGAATGATTGCGTACATGAGTGCTTCCTCCTTCTTCCCAGACTCGCTCAAATACGGTGATGCGAAATTTCGCACACTTAAATACCGCTCCGAAGCGGCTTACCGGTGCATTATAGCATCCGAACTTCCTTCTGTCAATCAAAAATTCCGAAAAATACACGGATTTTTCGGAATTTTCATACTTTATTCTTCACCGAGGCGCTTATAGCATAGTACCGACGAGATCGCTCATATCGTACATGCCGGCGGGCTGCTCCGCAAGATACAGTGCCGCCCGGAAAGCACCGGTTGCAAATACGCTCTTGGACTGCGCCTGATGCCGAATCGTGATGACTTCGTCTTCTCCCATGAAGCGAACTTCATGTTCGCCGACGACCGTTCCGCCGCGCAAACTATGCATGCCAACCTCGCTTTTCTCCCTGCGGCGACGTTCCGAATGACGGTCGTAAACGGGATGCAGCGGCGCCGCGGGGACGCTGTTGACGGCGTCGAACAGCATCTTTGCTGTGCCGCTTGGCGCGTCGATCTTACGATTGTGATGTGTTTCGACAATCTCTACATCAAAGCCGTCTTGCAACGTAGCTCTCGCCTGTCTGCAAAGCAGCAGCATCAGGTTGATGCCGATGGACATATTGCCGGAACGGAAAACCGGGATCGTCTGACTCGCAAGACGAATCGTTTCGATCTGCTCATCACTCAATCCGGTGGTGCAAATCACAATCGGTTTATGATGCTCCTTGCAGTACGTCAAGATTTCCATGGTCGCCTGCGGAACGGAGAAATCCACCGCTACATCAAATTCCGTTGCGATATCCTTTGCAGAGGAATAAACAGGAACGCCGCAGTCTTTCGTGTTGCAATCCACACCGCAGACAATTTCGGCCTGATCGCAAAACTGCGAAAGCGTGTTGCGCATGGCACGACCCATTTGTCCGTTAATGCCGTTCAATAAAACCCGTACCATACCATCCATCCTTAAACCATCTCCGCGTCTCGCAGCGCCTTTTCCATCAGTTCGTAGTGCTCCAGAGTAGGCTGTACAAGCGGAAGGCGAACCTCCGGATCGCACAGCTTCAAAATGCCCATCATCGTTTTGATGGGGATCGGATTGACCTCGCAGAAAGCAGCCTTGACAAGCGGCAGCGAAGCCAACTGCAATCGCCGCGCTTCGGCTATATCGCCTTCAAAGAAGCGTTCACACATCAAGTGCATCGCTTCGGGAATGATATTTGCTACCGTAGAAATGACGCCTTTTCCGCCGATGGAGAGGATCGGCACAACATGATCGTCGTTGCCGGAATAGATATCGCAATCCGGACAAAGCGCCGCAAGAGAAACGATTTGCTCGATGTTGCCGCTCGCTTCTTTGATGCCTACGACATTTTCGCAATTGTCCAGAATCTTGCGCATGGTTTGCGGCTGCAGATTCAGGCCGGTACGGGAAGGCACGTTATATGCGATGATCGGGGTGCGAACCTGTTCGGAAATCGCACAGTAATGCGCGACAAGACCATCCTGCGTCGTTTTATTGTAGTACGGTGTTACGATCAAAAGACCGTCCGCGCCGACCGCTTCCGCAAATCGGCTGCGCTCAATCACTTCCTCTGTGTTGTTGCCGCCTGTTCCGACGATAACGGGGATTCGTCCGGAAACATGCTCGACAAAGAAACGTGTTGCTTCCTCCCGTTCCTCCGCCGAAAGCGTGGAGGCTTCCCCAGTCGTACCGAGTGCGACGATGGCGTCGGAGCCTGCCGCAATTTGCAATTCGATAATGGTTTCCAATGCCTTATAGTCGATCTGGCCGTTATGAAACGGAGTAATCAAAGCTACGGCAGAGCCTGTAAAAATGCTCATAAATGTATGCCTCCCTCGACAAGAACCTATTGGAAATACCCATTCCTCTACGGGTAATCATATAATATCATGAACGTCGAACCTTGTCAATTGCAGACGCATTGCCAGGCGGAAAAACCCTGCTGTACGAGGCTTTTTATCTCTTTTCAGATATGATGGCTGACCTATTGCAGCAGCTTTTGCAGACTTGTATATTCCCTGCCGTAGAAGGCAAGGTTGAGGGAAAGCGAAAGCAGTTTTGCCGCATCCTTCACTAATAGATCAATGTCCTTTGGTGTGACGCTGTACCCGCTCCCGCGTTGCTTAAGGCTGCCGTAATCGTTTTGCAAGACATCCATTCCAATCACGAGCGGCATGCCAAGCGCAATGACCGGAACGCCAACCGTTTGTCGATTCAAGGCGGTTTGAAAATTTCCGATCCCGGCGCCGGGAGAAATGCCGGTATCGTTCATTTGAATAACGGTTCCGATATGCTCCGGCTTGTTCGCTGCCAAAGAGTCCACGATCACAACCGCAGCAGGCCGTATCTTTTCACAAAGCGCCGTAACAACCTCTATCGTTTCCATGCCGGTTACACCGAGTACACCGGTGCAAAACGCGCATACGTTTCGCGTGCCGTTTGGCAGAATATCCGCAAACTGTTCGCGGATATGCCTTGTAATCAAAACGTTTTCTACCGTTTTTGTACCGAGCGCATCAGCTGTGATGTACCGATTGCCCAATCCGACCGCTAAGATTTCGCCGGTTTCCGGCAACAAGATGCGCAACTCATCGGCGACGAACTGTGCTGCCGACATTCGTTCATCAACGGAAAGCAGCGTTTCGTACGGGAACGACACAGTCGTATATATACCCATCGGCTTATCGAGATGTCTTGCTGCCTCCTCTGTTTCAACAGATATCCGCGTACAGGTCTTTCCGGCCTTTTCATAGACTTCCTCCCGTATGCCGGCAAGATCCGGAAAATTCACCTTGGCTTCTTTGGCTAAATCGGTTCTCACGTGATACCTCCACATAAAAATAAGGCTTTTTCAGCCTTATTGTATGCGGATTCTACAGCATGATGCAAACCAAGCCATTGCAGTTGCCGTTAACGATCTTTTGAATAGCGCCCTGCATTTCCTGCTGTACATTGTCATTCATGCCATTCATCTTTCCCTGCATACCCTCCAGTACCAAGTCGTACAACGATTTTCCGAAGAGGTTTGTCTCCCAGATTGCCGTCGGATCGTCTTCAAAGGTATCGTTCAAATAGCGAAGCAGCGCCTCGCTTTGCTGTTCTGTGCCGACGATGGGGTTTACTTCGCTGTCGATATCGACGCGAACGATATGCAGCCCACTTGCTTTTGCGTGCAGCTTTACTCCGAACTTGCTGCCTTGCCGGACAATTTCCGGATCCAACAGCTCCATTTCGGCAGGTTCGGGCGGTACGATGCCGTAACCTGTCTGCTTAGCTTTGTTCAGCGCATCGGATATCCGATCATACGCTTTTTTCGCAGCGACAAAATCGGTGATCACCGACATCAATTCATAGTCATCATGGATCTCACAACCGCAGGTATCCGTCAAAACCGAATAGAATACGCTTTCCTCCGGACGAAGAGATATGACCGCTGTTCCGTCGCCCAATGACAGAGACTCCATCAACGCAGGTTTATACTGTTCCGGCGCGGATAAAGCTTCTATGATTTTTCCGCAATCCCGGACAGCATGAATCCCCGGCAGAACCTGCGCAAGCGGCCCCAAAAACGCCTGCATCAACGGATGATCGTTCGGTAAAGCGCGCATATAGGACGGCAGAGAAATATTCACGAGCTTCAGCGGAAACGCATATAAAACGTTTGTCAGCAGATCATAAAGCGTCTTTTCCGATAATTGTTGCAAATTCAGTGCGATCGGCTCAACGCCATACTGCTGCCGGATATACTCAGCTGTTGCTGCAGCTTCGTCGCCGTTCGGATCGACGGTATTCAAAACGATCACATACGGTTTTCCTGTCTCCTGTACAGCGCGAACCGCCTGTTCCTCTGCTTGCAAATAGCTTTCACGCGGTATATCCGTGATCGTGCCGTCCGTTGTGATCAGGATACCAATGGTGGCATGATCGGTTATCACCTTGCGGGTTCCGATTTCCGCTGCCTCTGTAAACGGAATATCGTGATCGAACCACGGTGTCGAAACCATGCGGTTTTCTCCGCCCTCCGTTGCGCCGACGGCATCCGGGACAAGGAATCCGACGCAATCCACGAGCCGAACCGAACAGGTAACACGGTCGTCCAATTGAATGGAAACTGCTTCGTTCGGAACAAACCGCGGCTGTGTCGTCATCACCGTGCGCCCTGCCCCGCTTTGCGGCAGTTCGTCGATCACCCTTGCCTTCTCATATTCATTGTCGATATGGGGCAGCATCAGAAGCTCTGCAAACCGTTTGATAAACGTTGACTTTCCGGTTCGCACAGGCCCCACGACGCCAATGTAAATATCTCCCTGTGTCCTCTTGGCAATATCCTGATACAGAGTAGTTCTGTCCATATTCTTCCTCCCGCTTATCGTGTTCTTAATGTAATGTATGTCCTCCTCCTGTGTATTATGCAAAAACAAAGCCGTGATAAGGTGAATCGCGTTTCGCAATTCAATATTCTCGATATTCGATAAATTTATGTTGACATTCGATTTCTGATGTGATATCGTATCAGCATCAAAACAAAGGAGCTTGTTATGCTGCGAATAGATCGAAAACTGTCTGTCACACTATCCTATGCGTTTTGCGGCGCTGCATTTGTCGGCGTGCTGCTGCTCGGTGTACTCCTGGCGTGCGGACATGCCTTTTTTCCCGATTCCTTATTGTCTGCCTTCCTTACTGCACAGAAAAAAGCCGGCATACCGGCGTATGTACTGGAATATCTGATCCTTGCGCTTGTCCTGTTTTCAGACGTGTGCCTGATGCTGCTTTTGAATCATGTTCGAATGGGAGCGATCTTCACAGACAAAAGCGTCGCTTATCTTCGTATGATCTCTTGGGCTTCGATCCTGGCAGGCATCTGCGCAATTCCGCTGTATGGAATGCTGCACCTGCTCTCCGCGCTGTTTGTGTCGTTTGTAGCCTTTTTTCTCGGTATCGTTCTTCGCGTCGTGAAAAATGTGATCGAGGAAGGCACCGTTATCAAGGAAGAAAATGATTCAACGATTTGAGGTGACCATATGATCATTGTAGATTTGGATGTTATGATGGCGCGACGGAAAATGTCGCTTAACGAATTAAGTGATCGTGTCGGTATAACACTTGCCAATCTATCCATTCTTAAGAATAACAAGGCAAAAGCGGTGCGCTTTACGACGCTGAACGCGATTTGCCGTGCGCTCGACTGCAACGTCCAGGACATTTTGCGGTATGAGCCGGATAAGGAGTAAACAATGGAATCTTTCAACACACAAGAAATACAATGCTCACCTTATAACGGACGTGAGAAAGCGTATTCCGTTCTGTTCGCCGTATTTGCCGTACTTTTAGCGTATCTCTTTACGCATATTATTCCGCTTGTTAACGTGCCGCTCGGTACTGTCGTTTTTGCGGGCATTTTGTTCGGCGGCACACTCGTTTACGGAATTATGAATCACGTAAGGATTACCGTGCGTACAATCATTGCGCTGCTTTGCGGACTCGTCTTTTCCTCCTATCACTTCCAAAACGGCATCGGCAGCGGTGAAACCTACTATCCGGTGTTTTTATTAACCTTGCTGGCTTTCGGTTACTTTGTCTATACGTTGTTCGGAAATCAAAAGGCAAAGCTCCCCGGCGCCGCCATGCTGTTGGAATGGCTGCAGGCAGTCGTGATGTATCCGTTTCAGAGCTTCCCCGCTATGTTCGTCTCAGTTTTTCATCGCAGCGAAAAAGACAAAAGAAACTGGAAATCAGCTATTTTCACAATCATTGGTATCGTGTTGGCACTGCTTCTCGGCTTTGCCGTTATGGAGATATTGTCCTTTGACGAGGATTTCAAAGCATTTACCGAGCAGATCAAAAGTCTGTTCGTATGGGATTTTGACGATGCTTTGGAAATAGCCTTCCGCTTGTTTATCGCGGTCCCTTGCGGAGCGCTGCTGTTCGGCATGATATACGCCGCGTCGAAGCATAAGAATCCGGGCTTTGCAACAGATGCGACGGTACAGGTCATTGTCGATCATATTCATATCATTCCCTTCGTGATCGTTGCATTGCCTGCCGCCATGCTGATTGTTATTTACGGACTGTTCTTCTTTTCCCAGAGGCCGTACTATATCAGCGCGTTTTCACATCAGCTTCCCGCTGGCTACAGCGCCGCCGATTATGCCCGCAACGGATTCTTTGAGCTTTGCGGCGTCGCGGCCATCAACGCTGTCCTTTCCGTGCTTCTGAATCTGTTCACGCAGAAAGGCGGCAAAGCCGTGTCTGCGATCCGGAAAGGCATTATTTTGCTGCTGTCTATGGAAACCCTTGTGCTGATTGCAACAGCTGTTTCTAAAATGCTGTTGTACATCGAAAGATTCGATTTGACGTTGACGAGACTGTGGCCGACGTTCTTCCTATGTTTCCTTGCGATCGGATTTCTCGCTTTGATTCTGTCTCTCTTTTGGAAAAAGGTAAAGGTGCTTCCGATCCTTCTTTCGCTTGGATTGCTGTTCGCCCTTGTTTATCCGTTCTGCCGCGTGCCGCGATTCGTTGCGAAATACAATACGGACGCCTATTTTTCAAAGTTGGAAAAAGGGGGAAAGGCGGAAATAGATGTGAATTATCTTTCGTTGCTCGGAGAAGCTGCCGTACCGGAATTGATGCGTCTTTACAACAGCCCCGATCTTGATGCAAAGACGCGGGAAAAGGTCAAAGAATCGCTGTTGGATATGATCTTCCCGGACACATGGTGGAATCCCGTTAAGGAACAGGATGCGAACGGAGAATGGTATTTACTGTCTGTGTATACACCGGAGCGTCAGAAGCTGTTAGCCGATTTTATAAACAGCAACAAATAATCACTTGATCGATTTTAAGTATGACTTTTGAACATCAGTAATACGATAACTCTCAATCGCCTTTTGGATGGTTTTACGGTGTGTCCAATCGTCCAAAGGGCGGTTTTCTATGTACGGTATCGTCGCGTCATACTGCTTAGCGAGTGCTGTCGCAAAATACCATGCCACCATCATGCGCACGTAGTAATTGGGATTATAAATGGCAACGACTTCATCGAGATCGGATGGCGTAAACCGATCGTCCAGAAAATGCGTCAGCCGCATATTCAGGCCAAAACGAATCGTATAAACCTTGTCCGAGCGAATCCATTCCCCGGATTTTTCATGCAGAACATCAAGAGACTTTTTAAAACAAGGCGGGCGTAAGCTGTCACACGTCGCCCAGTTGTCGATATAAGGCAGAAACGCCTCAACAGAAGCAAGGCAGCTGTCAAAGTCTCGATTCCGCATCAGGAGAAATCCGTGCAGATTGTTTTCATCGAGATAATAGTGCGGCAATGTCTGCAAAAAGGCAATGCCCTCAGGCATGTTATACAGCTCTTTTGCAAGTGCTTTCAATACCGGCAGCTTAATACCGAGAACCCGTTCCGGTTCTATATTCGGAACAAGGCGGCGAAAAAACGCCGCGTTCTTTTCGTCATATAAGGCCTCGACTTGTTCGGTGACTGTCATATGGTGCTCCTTCCTAATGTTCGAAGGGTAGACTTACAGAGCAACACTTTTTACAAATGAAGCCATGCAGTTTGGTATTGCAGTGAAATTTTGCAAAATCTACAAAATACAACAAAACCCCGAAAAATCGGGGTTTTATCGTGGCGCAGAGAAAGGGATTCGAACCCTTGATACGGTTCCCCGTATACACGATTTCCAGTCGTGCGCCTTAGACCAGCTCAGCCATCTCTGCACGGCTCATCTATCTTACAATACCTTTCCGAAAAATGCAAGTGTTTTTTTGAAAAAGTTTTATTTGAAACGTAAAATATAGTGCAACATCGTTGACATAATCGTCGATACTCGATAAGATGATACAGTTGTTGTTTTTCAACGTGTGCAGAAAAGCAGCGATAAAACGTGAGTTCGTAACCATCCTCACGTAAATAAAAACTAAGGAGAAAATTACATGAAGGAAAACAGTTTGTTCTCGGTACGACGCATTGCGCAGGGCGGTCTGATTGCCGCGCTGTATGTCGTATTCACCTATGTCAGCTACACGATGAACCTTTCCGGTCAGCTTGCGGTACAGCTTCGTCTTTCCGAAGCTCTTACGGTTCTCCCCTACTTTACACCTGCGGCAATTCCCGGTTTAGCAATTGGCTGTCTGCTCGCCAATCTGATTACCGGCGCAGCCGTATGGGATGTCATATTCGGATCGTTGGCGACGCTGATCGGCGCCATCGGCACGTATTTGCTGCGGAAATATCGGTATATGGCTTCTGTCCCGCCGATCCTTGCCAATACGATCATCATTCCGTTTGTGCTGAAGCTCGCCTATCAGCTTCCCGACGCCGGCTGGCTGCTTGCACTCAGCGTTTTCATCGGTGAAGTGATCTGCTGCGGTATTCTCGGCACGATTCTGCAAACGGTATTGATCAAGTATCCGAACATCATCGGCGAAAAGAAAAGCAAGGAGAACTAATCCGCTTGTAAAGTTGCGGAACACCTTGCAATTTGCTTTCAGAGTCGATATAATAGGAATAACCTCAAAAAAAAGAATGGAGTATTTTGTATGAAACAATTAGTTGGTTCTGCGATCATCGGTCAGTCCGGCGGCCCGACCTCCGTCATCAATGCCAGCGCATACGGCGTTATCCGTACCGCGCTTGACAATCCGAACATCACCAAGGTCTACGGTGCAGCACACGGCATCCGCGGCGTTCTGGACGATGTTCTCTATGACATGGGCGAAGAAGATCCCAATGAGCTTGCTCTTCTGCTGAACACGCCTTCCTCCGCTCTCGGTTCCTGCCGCTATAAGCTGAAGGATTCCGATGTGGACGATACCGATTACAAGCGGATCCTTGAAATCTTTAAAAAGTACAATGTTCGTTATTTCTTCTATAACGGCGGCAACGACTCGATGGACACCTGCAACAAGATTTCCAAGTATATGCAACGCGTCGGTTATGAATGCCGCGTGATGGGCGTGCCGAAGACAATTGACAATGACCTTTTCGGCACCGACCATTGCCCCGGCTTTGCCTCCGCTGCCAAGTACGTTGCGACCTCCTGCATGGAAATCTATCAGGATGCTCGCGTTTATGACACGCCGATGATCTGCATTGTCGAGATCATGGGCCGTCATGCCGGCTGGCTCGCCGGCAGCGCCGCCGCGGCTACCTACATGGGCTGTGGTCCCGACCTCATTTATCTGCCGGAGACGGATTTCGATGTAGAGAAGTTCCTCGCGGATGTCGAGCGTCTCTATAAGGAAACCGGCAAGGTGTTCGTTGCCGTTTCCGAGGGTATCCATGATGCGACAGGCAAGCTGATTGCCGAGTACGGCGCAGAAGACGCCAAGGTCGATTCCTTCGGCCATAAGCAACTCGGCGGTCTCGCTTCTACGCTTGTCGATATGGTCAAAAACCGCATCGAGGGCGTCAAGATTCGCGGCATTGAGCTGTCCCTCCTGCAGCGCTGCGCAGCACATTGCGGCTCGCAGACCGACATCGACGAATCCTTTGCAGCTGGTAAAGCGGCGGTTGAAAATGCCGTTAACGGCGTTACGGATAAGATGGTCGCGTTCGAGCGCAGCTACGATGCAAACGGCAACTACGTCTGCAACTTCAAGCTTGAGGATCTGACGCTGTGCGCGAATACCGAAAAGAAAGTTCCGCGTGAATGGATCAATGCCGAGGGCAACGGCCTTGAACAGCCCTATATCGACTATCTGCTTCCGCTCTTGCAGGGCGAAGTCAAACCGGTTAAGGAAAACGGCCTGCCCCGCTTTGCCAAGCTGAAGAAGGTTGTTGCCAAGTAACAATTCAATCTATACATGGAAAAGCCCTTCTGGGCTTTTTCTTTGACTTTTGGCATGTACTGTGTTATCCTCTATGGAGAATAGCGAGGTGATGCGTATGGTTTCATTCGAACAGATTGCCGCACATTTTGCTCTGCGTCCCGGAATAACGGCTATCATCGGCGGCGGCGGAAAAACCACGCTGATGCTGTATCTTGCTAAACAGCTTTGCCGATATGGATCTGTTCTTGTGACGACAAGCACCCATATTCGAAAGCCGGATAGTCTGTCTTATGCGGAACAAATCGAAAACCCGCTTGCCGACCATACGTGCATGGTCGTCGGAACCCCGGATAAAGGCGGAAAGCTGAAAGCACCGCAACAGGCATTTGATGAACTGCAAGGTTATTGCCAATATTTGCTTGTCGAAGCGGACGGTGCAAAGCAGCTTCCCTTGAAAGCACATGCTTCCCATGAACCCGTCATACCGGCTAAAGCACAAACAGTGCTTGCGGTAATCGGGCTGGATGCCATCGGGAAGCCGATTCGTGATGTTGTTCATCGACCGGAACAGTTTTGTCAGGCGGTTCACGCAACACAGGAAGACATTGTTACCCCGGAAAGAATCGTTGCCATCGTAGAGACCTATCCACGCGTGACAGGCGTTATATTGAATAAAGCAGATACGGAACAACGACTATATGCGGCAAAGGAATTGGCGGCACTGCTGCCCTATCCTGTGGCCATAACAGCGTTACAGCAACAAAAATGGATCGAGCTTTGGAGGAACGGAACATGTTGGTTGTCATAAGAGGCGCCGGAGATTTGGCAAGCGGTATCGCCGTGCGGCTTTCGCATTGCGGCTTTTCGATTGTGATGACGGATATCGAAAAGCCTACGTCTATCCGCCGCACAGTATGCTTTTCGGAGGCTATTCAAAACGGTTCGTTCCGTGTAGAGGATGTAACAGCGCAATTCGCACCGACCGTTGATGCAATACCAGATATCCTGTCACGTGGGGAGATCGCCGTTCTCATTGACCCGAATGCCGACTGCATACAGACGGTTGGTCCGGACGCCGTTGTCGATGCGATCTTAGCAAAACGGAATCTCGGCACTTCTATGGAGGATGCGCCTATCGTAATCGGCGTTGGCCCGGGCTTTACGGCGGGTGTGGATTGCCACGCTGTTGTGGAAACGCAGCGCGGTCACAATCTTGGCCGCGTCATTACCGAAGGCCCTGCTGCACCGAACTCCGGCATACCGGGCAATATCAGCGGTTTCACCACAGAACGTATTCTTCGTGCACCGACCGATGGCATCTTTACGGAAATCCATCATATCGGTGATACTGTTGAAAAAGGCGAAACCGTCGCCTCGGTAGAAGGTCTGCCGATCACGGCACAGCTGAAAGGGACGATCCGCGGCCTGCTTCCGACGGGAACGCGTGTTACAAAGGGCATGAAAAGCGGTGACATCGACCCGCGCTGTGTACTGGACAACTGTTATACGGTCTCGGATAAAGCACGCGCGGTCGGCGGCGGCGTATTGGAAGCGATATTGATGCAGCAAAGGAAAAACAATTATGTTTAAGGAAATTGTACACGCTCTGCAAAACGGCGTCTCTCCCCTGCTGCTGACCGGAATCGGCACCCCCAATCTCGGTATGAACTGCGCGGTGATCGGTGATACCGTGATCGGAGACGCATCCCTTCTGCCGGACAGAAGCGCCATCCCGGATAAGCTGCCTTGTCAATCGGGAGACGTGTTGATCGAACGTATCGTAACTGCGCCGGAGCTCGTCTTGTGCGGCGGCGGGCATGTTTCTGTGCAAACCGCCAAGGTCGCAAAGCTCTGCGGCTTTTCTGTTACAGTCATCGATGAACGGGAAGAATTTGCTAACGCAGAACGGTTCCCGCAGGCGGACCGTATCATAAATCTCCCCTTTTCCGAAGCATTGGAGCAAATACAATCGCCAAGCGCGTATTACGTGATCGTGACGCGCGGTCACAAGGATGATCGGGCCTGCCTCGAACAGATTTTGCAGCGTTCCTTCTCCTATTGCGGCATGATCGGCAGCCGTACTAAGGTAGGGGTCGTGTTCTCTCACCTTTTAGGCAACGGGTATTCATCTGCTCAAATTGCAAAAGTCCACGCGCCGATCGGGTTGTCGATCGGTGCCGTAACGCCGGAAGAAATCGCAGTCAGCATTGTCGGCGAACTGATTCAAGTGAAAAACGGCGGCATGATCGGGACGGAATGGGATGAATCGCTGTGCAGGGAAATCCTTTCCTCAAAGGAATCCTACGCAATGGTGACCCTGATTTCGAAATCCGGTTCTGCACCTCGATCCACAGGTGCCCGCATGATCGTTCGCAGAGACGGAACGATTATTTCTTCGATCGGGGGCGGTTTCGGAGAATATGAGGCCTCTCAATACGCCATTGAGATGCTTCAAAATCATACTGCGGCAAGGCGTTATACCTGCCGCATGACAAATCGGGACGCGGCCGAAGCCGGTATGGTATGCGGCGGCACAGTAGATGTACTGATACAGACTATCGAGGAGGATTGAAAGGTGGAAGACATCCAACTGACAAAGTTATCAAAATGCGCAGGATGCGGTGCAAAGGTCGGCGCAGGCGTTCTCGCCAAGCTGCTGAACGACCTGCCGACACTTTCGGATCCGAACCTCCTTGTCGGATTCGATAAGAGCGACGACGCCGCCGTATATCGTGTCAGTCCTGAGCTCGCAATTGTGCAAACGATAGATTTCTTTCCGCCGATAGCCGATGATCCGTATTTGTTCGGTCAAATCGCCGCAACAAATGCGCTCTCGGATATTTACGCAATGGGCGGTGAGCCGAAGCTCGCGCTTAACGTGATGTGCGTTCCGGAGAACATGCCGAAATCGGCTGTGCATGCGATTCTACAGGGCGGCTATGAGAAGTGCGCTGAAGCCGGTGCAATCATTTGCGGCGGCCACAGCATTTTTGACGATGAACCGAAATACGGTCTGACCGTGACCGGTTTTGTGCATCCCGATCATTTTTGGCGCAATTCCGGTGCTAAGCCCGGCGATGTATTGTTTTTAACAAAACCGATTGGCATCGGCATTCAGACGACCGCGGCTAAGGCCGGTTTGCTGACAACGGATGCTTTAGACGAGATGTATGATCTCATGACAACTCTCAATAAATATGCCAAGGATGCTTTGCTTCCGTATCGCGTTCATGCATGTACCGATGTGACCGGCTTTTCCCTTCTCGGTCATTTGCTCGAAATGTGCAACGGCTCGAACGTTTCCGCAACGATTCAGCAATTGGATATCGACATTCTTCCGGAAGCTCTGGAATTTGCCCGCATGGGTTTACTGCCGGAAGGCATGTATCGAAATCGTACCTTTGCGGAAGCCTCGGTCGATGTCGGCGATACGGAACTGGCCGTATGCGATGTGCTGTTTGACCCGCAGACCTCAGGCGGTCTGTTGTGCGCCGTCGATCCCGCAGATGCAGATGCTGTTTTTGAAGCCTTGAAAAAGGCGGTTCCCTCTGCGCAGCGTATCGGCAAGATAACGGAACGCAAAGATAAAGCAATTTACATTATATAATTATACATATATACATATAATATACGTATATTTTGAAAAAATATTTAATTATTTTATATTGAATGAAAATCCCTGCCTTGCCGGGGTTTTCTTGCTTTGATGAGACCGCCGATCATAAAGGCGAGTGACGCCAAAATACGAAAGTATAATCGGTATCGGACAGTAAAAGATAATACGGTCAGCAGGATTCCCAGCACGGTAAACCGGTTTGGCTGCCATTCTCCGAACCATTCTGTCGGGTGATGAAAACGAATCTGTCTCTTTTCTGTACTCGCTGCCACAGGCCTTTCTTTCTCGGGAAGAAGCGGCTTTAAACGTTCGGCTGTTTCGGATTTATCGTGTATCGTCATTCCGGGTACGTATTTCTTGATAAAATGATTTGCTTCAGCGTCCATATCGCCTAATAGCCATATTTCTGTTTCGCCTTTGCGCAGCAGCGGAAGGATATCGTCCGTTTTTACATTATGTATTTGGACTATTGCTGCTTCAGGTAATAGGGATCGAATTGTTTCTGTCGGCATGAGCAATGCTTGTGCAAGCAATCTGTACTTTTCTTCTTTGTCCTCCTGCTCCCTTTTTCTTTTTTCGTTCCTTTTGTGCATGGCAAAAGCAATGACGCCTGTGCAGCTCAGCGCAAGGAGCAGCGGAACCCACAATTCACGGTTCGGTAGTAAAAGCAGGAACAAGGCATATATAAAGGCAAACAGAAATCCCGTATCAATGATATCTGTGATTTTGGACTTGTATTTTGAATTCATGGTATTCCTCATCGAGTTCGATGAAAAAAGTATTGCCTAACGACAGTATTTTATACTATAATAGCGATTATGAAACAGGAAAGAATCGGAATACTCGGCGGGACCTTTCATCCCATCCATAACGGGCATCTGCTGATTGCCGAACGAGCCATGCAATCGCTTGCATTGGATCGTGTTTTGTTTATGATTGACCGCATCCCGCCGCACAAGGAAATAGATACCGGTGCAACAACGGATGATCGCTTGAAGCTGCTGACCTTGGCGATTGCCGATCATAACGGCTTCGAGGTCGATACCATGGAGCTTTACCGCGAAGGGAAAAGCTACACGTTCGATACGCTCACGGCTTTGAAGGAACGTATGCCGGAAGCGGATTTCTATTTTCTGATGGGCAGCGATATGCTGCGATCCTTTACCACATGGTACAGACCGGACGGGATCAGTCAGCTTACAACCCTTGTCTGCACGGTACGCGGCGGGCAAAGCGGCGGCGAGCAGGACATGGCCAAGCTGCTGCATAAGCAGTACGGTGCAAACGTTATCCTTCTGGAAGCCGTTTCTGATCTGTCCTCTACGGAGGTGCGGGATCGTGTGCGACAGGCCCTTCCCATCGTCGATTTTGTGCCCGCTTCCGTTGCGCATGAAATCTACTATCGCGGGTTATACCAAACAGAGGAGGTTCATCGGCTGTATGAACAGCTTCGACCGGCCTTGACCGAAGGACGTATGCGGCATACTGCCGGCGTTATCGAAACCGCTATTCTTCTTGCGCAGGAAAACGGTGTCGATCCGAAGCAGGCGCAGATTGCCGCACTTCTGCACGACTGTGCTAAATACCTGCCAAAGAAAGAACTGTTTACACGATCTTCAGACGAGGTCAAGCTTTTGCCGGTTTTGCATGCTGAGATCGGAGCGCAGCTTGCCGAAGAGCAATACGGCGTTCATGATCCTGCCATTCTGCGTGCTATCCGATTGCATACGACCGGAGACGCCGCAATGACGAAGCTGGATAAGATCATTTATTTGGCTGACATGATCGAACCCGGCAGAGATTACCCCGGCGTAGAAGAAATACGGAGTCAAAAGGACCTGGATGCAGCCGTGCTGCTGGCTTTGCAAAGGAGTCTGACACACATCACCGAGCGTGGCTTTTCGGTTCATCCGGCCACATTACGAGCGATCAAAGATTTAGGAGGTACACTATGAACGAACGTTTCGGAGAACAGGAAATTTTGAAGCTGTGCGATATTCTTTACGATAAAAAGGCGTCGGATATCGTTGCGATCCATGTTGGAGACCGCACCATTGTTGCGGATTGGTTTTTGATTGCAAGCGGCCGCAGCGTGCCGCATGTGAAAGCACTTTGCGACGAATTGGAGGATCAGGCCGCGCAGATCGGCTTGCTTGCCAAGCGTAAGGAAGGCTATGATGAGGGACGTTGGATCGTTCTGGATTTTGGGTTTGCGCTTGTACACCTTTTCCATCCCGAAGAGCGTGCCTATTACAACATGGAACGTCTTTGGGACGAAGACGGCAGTGTGATCCGGTACAATAAAGAAGCATAACGGAGGTATCAGATGGATAACAAGGTTCTTGCAAAGTACATTGACCATACATTATTGAAGGCGGATGCAACGGAAGAAGCGATCCACAAGGTTTGCGCAGAAGCCAAAGCATACAACACGGCCAGCGTTTGCGTGAATACTTCCCGGATTCCGCAGGTTGCCAAGGAACTGGCCGGCACCGATATTAAAGCATGCTGTGTCGTCGGCTTCCCTCTCGGTGCCATGTTGACTGCGGCAAAAGCCGCTGAAGCAGCCTATGCCATCGACGCTGGCGCGCAGGAAGTCGATATGGTAATCAATGTCGGCAAAGCAAAGGATGGCGACTGGGACTTTGTGCAAGCGGATATTGCTGCCGTCAAGGCGGCCTGCTGTGATCGCGCTCTGTTGAAGGTCATTATTGAAACATGCCTGTTGACGGACGATGAAAAAGTGAAGGCCTGCCTTGCCGCCAAAGCAGCAGGAGCAGACTTTGTTAAAACCAGTACCGGCTTTTCTACCGGAGGTGCTACCGTAGAGGATATTCGCCTGATGCGTAAAACCGTCGGCCCCGAAATGGGCGTCAAAGCAAGCGGCGGTGTTCGCACTCGCGCGGCAGCGGAAGCCATGATCGAAGCAGGCGCGACAAGGATCGGAGCAAGCTCCTCTAAGGGTATTTTAGAAGGCTGACGTATGGACGAAAGAAATCTATACTGTACAGAACGGCTGATTGACTTTATCGCGGACAGCCCTGTTTCGTATTTGGTCGTTCGGAATGCCGTCCGGATGCTGGAAGAAAACGGGTACCGTCCCTACCGGTTCGGCGACAGTCTCGAAAACAGCGGGAAATATTATATCACGCGTAACGGTTCCTCTGTTCTGGCATTTCGCATGACCGCCTCTCAGCCAAACGGCTTTATGGTCACGGCGTCGCACAGCGACTCGCCGCTGTTTATGCTGAAGCCGGATTATACCGTCAAGGCCTGTGACCGGTACTGCAAGCTGAATACGGAGGTATATGGCGGAGGAATCTATTCCAGTTGGTTCGACCGTCCCTTGTCGATTGCGGGTCGTGCGGTTGTTCGTGATGCGGGCAGCTTGAAGGTTCTCCCCTTCTCCATCGACCGGGATCTTTGCCTGATCCCAAACACCTGCATTCACTTTAACCGGGAAATCAACAGCGGATATACTTATAACCCTGCGGTCGATACGCTGCCGCTGCTCTGCGAATGGACGGAAAAGCCTGTTCTTCCGGAACTGATAGCCAATACGGTCGGCGTTAGGACGGACGATATCGTATCCTCCGATCTGTATCTGTACAATCGCATGCGGGGAACGATTTTCGGTGCAGATAATGCCTTTTTTGCTGCGCCGCGCATCGACGATCAGCAATGTGCGTTTACCACACTGACGGCATTTTTAGAAGCCGAAGAAACATCCGGAAGTATTCCGATTTGTGCGATCTTTGACAACGAAGAGGTCGGCAGTTCTACAAAGCAGGGTGCGGCGAGCGATCTGCTGCGCAATACGCTCGAAGCTATTGCCGCCCATTACGGTGTCAGTCTGGCTTCCCTGCTGCCCTCCTCCCTGCTGCTTTCCTGCGACAATGCGCATGCAATGCATCCGAACCATCCCGAACTCTCGGACAAGCAGAATGCGCCGCACATGAATGCAGGCATTGTGATCAAGCATAACGCAAATCAAAAGTACACAACCGATGCCGTGTCCGAAGCGTTGTTCACGGAAATCTGCCGACAGGCAAATGTACCGGTACAACATTTTGCCAACCGGAGCGACATTCGTGGCGGATCGACGCTCGGCAGTATTGCTTCGGCGCGCGTTTCCATGAATGCCGTAGATATAGGTCTTGCGCAGCTCGCCATGCATTCTTCCTATGAGACTGCCGGAACAAGGGATTCGGCTTACATGATCGATGCCTGCAAGACGTTCTTTACACGCTCCGTTCTTTGTACCGCAGACGGTACGTATCGCTTAGAATAAAATACATTACATCATGAGAGCAGAAAGGTGTTTTGCCTTTCTGCTTTTTCGTTCATCAAATATCCGATTTATATACGACGCTTGTAACATTTTCGACATTGCTTTTTCTTCAAAACATGAGAAAATAAGATATACAGACAGGATTTTGGAGGGACCATGCAACGTTCATTGACTGTATTTTCACAAGCAGTGTTTTCTTTCCCTTCTGCTATGCGTGCTTTGTACGGATTTACGGAGACGCACACATTTTGCGATCCGTTCACTTTTATTGAGTATGTGTTCCGGAAAAATCCGGACACTGTGTTATATTGCATATCTGAAAGTGACGATGCAGCGTTATCATTTCTGCATGCTTTATTGGCATTGCCGTTGGAAAGACCGTTCCATCTGTTCTTGCTGACCGACCGAATCCTTCCATTTCCGATTCCAGCTGCTGTTTGCGATTGTTTTCAGCAGCCGATTGCGCCGGAAATGATACTTTCCCGCATCAGCACGATGTTGGAAGAATCCATGGATCCTGTTCGTAATGATCGACTGTTGGATCGAATCTGCTCGGAAGCTTTGTTAAAGCTTGGCGTATCTCCTCACCTGCAGGGCTTTGAAATGCTGCGATTAGGCGCTGAATACATTCTGCATCAACCGTACGGTGCCGATTTGAAAATGATGACAGATCTGTATGCAAAACTTGCCGAAATCACGAATACCAATATCAGTATCGTCGAGCACGCAATGCGACACGCCATCGAAACAGCGTGGATGCGAGCGGATTATAATGTGCTGGAGTCCTTTATCGGGTACACGACGGAAGAAAGCAACCCCACTCCCTCCAATACGGCATTTTTGTATATGCTGTCCGAACGTGTACGCATGCGACTGTACGGACGCGGCTCTATGGAACAAATCGCCAGGGAACTGCACAGATTTGACAGCGTTTCATAGTATGTTTAGCATGAGAAAGGCGGCCTTCTTTCAGGCCGCCTGCAATGCGTATTCTGTTTGATCAAAGGAGCTTTTGCGATTGACGGTAAACGTCGCCGCTGCCAACCGTGATCACGATATCGCCGGGCATGGCATGGGCATCGAGATAATCCGAAATCTCTTCGAATGTAGCAATATAGATCGCATTCCCTGTTTCGCGATTGATACCTGCAACCATGTCTTTGGCATGCACGATGCCGGTGTCCACCTCTCGTCCCGGATAGATGTTCGGAACAAGCACGACATCCGCATTGCGGAAGCAGGTTACATTTTCGCAGAACAGCGTTCGCGCACGTGTATAGCTATTGCATTGAAAAACGCAGAAAATACGCTTATGCGGCACACGAGTGGCGGCTTGCAAAGTTGCTGCGATCTCATTCGGATGATGGCCGTAGTCATGATAGACCTTGACGCCGTTCTTTTCACCGAGCAGTTCAAAGCGACGCTTTGTGTTCACAAAACGATGCAATGCTTCGGCATAATCCGCAAAGGAAACGCCAAGCTGTTTCGACGCAGCATAGACTGCAATCGCGTTGATGATGTTGTGTTCCCCCGGAACCGACAGCGAAACTCTGCCGACAACTGCCTCATGATCGACGAGATCGAATGACGGGTAGCCTTTTTCGCTGTACGTGATATGGTCGGCATGGAAATCGCCGTGATGCAATCCGTACGTTTCATACGGACGGTCGAGGGTCGGCAAAAGACGCGCGACCTTTTCATCATCTGTACAGCCGAGAATCAAACCATCCTTCGGAACCAGACGGCAGAATTCATCGAACGCTGCAATGATATGCTCGATATCGCCGTAGCAATCCAAATGATCGTTGTCGATATTATTGACAATCGCAATAGTGGGACGAAGCGTCAAAAAGCTGCGAACATACTCACAGGCTTCGGTGATAAACAGATCTTTGCTGCCAAGCGTAACGCCGCCGTCGATCAGCTCTACATATCCGCCGACATGCAGCGTCGCGCCGAGCTTGGCTTGTTCGTTAACAAATGCCAGCATCGAGGTGATCGTGGTCTTTCCGTGGCAGCCGGATACGGCTACGACATGATCGAACCTACCGGAAATTTGTCCGAGTGCCACGCTGCGCTCCATTTCCGGAATGTCATGCTCCCTTGCGTATACGCGTTCGGGATTTTCGGGCTTGATCGCCGCGCTGTAAACCAAAAGATCCGCCCCGGCAGCCTGCTCGGCCTTGTGACCGTAATAGACTGTGATTCCCTCTTTTTCAAGGTTCCCAGTAAACTGCGTCGGTTCACGATCGCTGCCGGAAACGATATGTCCCTGCGCATTCAGAATACGTGCGATGCCGCTCATGCTGCAGCCGCCGATGCCTACGCAATGGATTCGTTTTGCTTCATCCAAAGATGCCATGTTTGTAATTTCCATCCTCTTTGACAAGATTCGCTCCTATTATATGCAAATCGTCGGAATTTGGCAACCAAATCGAATAAGAGTTTACTAATTATTCCAATTCAGTTCTTTGCCGCCGATCAGATGCAAATGCAGATGCGGCACGCTCTGCCCTGCGTCCTTGCCGACGTTGGTGATCAGTCGATACCCGCTCTCCGCAACGCCGAGCGTTACGGCAAGCTCGCGTGCGACCGCAAACATGTGGCAAAGCAGAGTATTGTCTTCCTCCGTCAATGCCTGTGCGCTCTCTATGTGGCGGCGCGGAATGATCAATACATGAACCGGCGCCTGCGGTGCAATATCATAGAATGCCACAACGGAATCATCTTCATACGCTTTCTTGGACGGGATATTGCCCGCTGCAATTTCACAGAACAAACACATCATAAACCTCCTGCTTATCTTCCTATCGCAAGCACGCCGTCTTGCGCATAAAGTTGTACCTGTTTCAATTCACCCGGTTCGCCATTACAGCGAACCCGAACATAGTTTCCGGTATAGCCGGAACCATCGTCCTCCATCAATACCTCGACCGTCTTGCCGATCATGCGAGAAACGAACGCTGTTTCACATTCGACGCCGACAGCGATCAGCTCTTTCGTTCTTTCCTCCTTTACGGCACGCGGCAAATGTCCCGGCATAGAAGCGGCCTTCGTGCCGTTCCGTTTGGAATACGGAAAAACGTGAATGCGAGCGAATCCGATTTCTTTGACAAAATCAACCGTTTCTTGATGCTCGGCCTCCGTCTCCCCGACAAAACCCGCAATAATATCCGTCGTAATTGCCGTATCGTCAAATGCGTCTCGCAGGAGACGAACCGCCTGTCTGTAATCGTCTGTCGTATATCGACGGTTCATGCGCCGCAAAACCGTATCCGAACCGCTTTGCAGCGAAAGGTGGAACTGATGGCACAACGAAGGGCAGGCTTTTGCAGCTTTCACAAAGCGTTCATTGATAGAGCGGGGTTCAAGCGAACCGAGACGAACGCGGTCGATCCCCTCGATGCTGTCCGCCAAGCGGATCACATCACATAAATCCGGCTTCTCGGGCAGATCGACGCCGTATGCCGACAGCTGTATGCCGGTGAGAACTACCTCCCGATATCCGGCTTGTGCTAAGGATCGAAGCTCGCGTTCGCAGCTTTCCATCGTTCTGGAACGCAACGCACCGCGCGCAAGCGGGATAGCGCAGTACGTGCAAAAGCTGTTGCAGCCATCCTGTATTTTCAGCACAGCGCGCGTTCGGCTGTCATGTGTGGCGCTGAGATCCTCAAAAACGCGTCTTGCAAACGGTTTGGAATAAGCAGGCGTCACTTCTTTGCCTTGCAAAGCCTGTTCGCATAGGCGTACAATATCCTTTCTTCCCTCCGTTCCGATCACGATGGACACGCCGGGAAGCGCTGCTACGGTTTCCCGTGCCGTTTCGGCATAGCATCCGACAGCAACGACCATGGCGTCCGGGTTTTGTGTATGCGCTCTTGACAGCATCTGACGGGATTTCTTGTCGCTGATCTGGGTAACGGTGCATGTATTCACGACATAGATATCCGCTGCTTCTTCAAAAGGCGCGATTTCATAACCTGCTTTTTTGAACAGCTCTTCCATCGCCTGCGTTTCATAATGATTAACCTTGCAGCCGAGCGTATAGAATGCAACCTTCATCCGTCCACCTCATACATGATTTGGGCAAGCATCGCCATACCGGCAGTTTCCGTTCGCAAAATACGCTTGCCGAGCGACACACTTTGCACGCCTTTCTGTTCGAGCTGCTCTATTTCTGTGACAGAAAAGCCGCCTTCCGGTCCAATCAGAACGGCTATGGACGTACCGGTAAATGCACGCAGGGATTCCTTGAGAGATGTATTTCGCTCATTCTCATAGGCGACAAGACAAAGATCATACGCAGACATGTCTATATCGGTTATCTTGATCAAATTGCCGATCTTTGGAATGATTCCTCTGCGGCATTGCTTTGCCGCTTCCTCCGCGACACGCTGCCACCGTTCAATGCGATCTCCGAATGACTCCTTCGGCTGCACGACACAATATTCCGTCCGCATCGGTATAACCGTGTCAATGCCAAGCTCCACGCATTTTTGAATAATGGTTTCCATCTTGCCGGTTTTCGGCAGGCCTTGAAACAGCGTGACCCTGACATCGGGTTCCGTTTCACAAAGCATCGGGGTGCTGCATCGGCAATCTACGGCATCCTTGGCAATGGTTTCAATCGTTGCGGTACACTCATGGTTTTGGCCGTCGCATAGTGTGATTGTGTCTCCTTCCCGCAATCGAAGAACGCGGGTGATGTGCTTCACGTCCTCCCCGCGCAGAGTTACACAATCGGAAATCGGTTGTCGGATAAAAAAGCGATGCATAGCTTAACGGCACAGGAAAGCATTCCATCCCTCAGCGGCGCTGTGAGCTTCGATCATAAAGCCCGTTTGGCGCAACGCTGTCTTTACATCCTCCACGCGGTCATCTATGATGCCGGAAACAATAAAGACGCCCCCGTCCTTCAATAAAGGCTTTGCCATCGGAGCGAGCGCAATGATCACATCGGCCACGATATTGGCACAGATAACCGGATATCGGCCTTGAATGGCCTTTTGAACCCCGGTATCGGTAAGAATGTTGCCGATCAGCACGGTAAAACGATCCTTGCCGATTCCGTTCATGGCAGCATTCTCATAAGCGATCTTTTCCGCGATCGGATCAATGTCGATGGCCTTTGCGCTAGTAGCGCCGAGCAGAATCGAAGCAATGGAAAGGATACCGCTGCCGCAGCCGAGATCGAGCATTGCATCTCCCGCTTTCACGGTTTTCTCCAAAAATTCCAAACACATCCGGGTCGTTTGATGGGCGCCGGTGCCGAATGCCATGCCCGGATCGAGTTTTAATACCGTGCGGTTCGTTTCCGGACACGGTTCCCAGGAGGGCAGCACCAAAAGGCGCTCACCGATATCGAGCGGCTTATAATATTTCTTCCAGTTATTGGCCCAGTCTTCCTCGTCAACAGTTACGACTGTCATAGCAAGCGACCCGATATCAAAGCCAAGCTCCATGTGCTTCAGCCGTTCTATCGCCGCCTTTGCCGCATCCACAACGGCCAGGTTTTCCGGACAGTCCGCAAGATACCCCTTCACGCATGGCGTATCAACGCCGATCTTGTCCATATCCGCAAAGTCCCAAAACACAGCTGCTTCTTTTAAGAACGCAAACGCGGATTCATGACTTTCCTCGATCGAAAGCCCGGTAATCCCTGCGCCGGTCAACGCTGCGCTTACCGGCTCAATGCCTGTATCTGTCGTATAGACGGCCAGTTCCAACCATTTCGTACCCATATTTCAATCCCCTGTCTCATTAATCTGTTTTTCAATGTCGTATAGAAAGGACGTTATCGCAGAATAAGTTTCCGCCCTTTGCCAGTATGCGCCGTGTGCGCAGTCCTCAAGCATCTGAACTTTCGGCATTTGAGGGAACAAAGCGGCAAGTGCAAACACATCCTCAGCTTTCGTCATTGTGTCGTCATATCCTGCTACGATCAACGTCGGCGCTGCGCAGACCGACGCAAACTCGTCGTTCTGCATCTGTACGGTCGCAGTCGGCTCAAAGACGGTATGTAAAAAACTCTGTCTCGGCAAATAAAGACTTGTGCCGTCATACATCGGTGCGATCAGAAGCAGCCCGGCAACGTCATCTTCGTCTGCAAGCGACAGCGCCGCCGCCGTTCCCATGCTGTAGCCCATCACATAGAGCGAAGCATGCGGATAATGCTGCCTTGCGTAATCGTGCAGTTTTTGCGCCGTTTCATAAAAGTTTTGTTCGCTCACGGTTCCGGAGCTGCGTCCGAAAGTGGGATAATCCACCGTCAGCAGCGTGACGTTCCCGAAGGGCTTTGAGCCTGCCGTATCCAAAACGCTTTGGAGCCATGCATTTGAATCGACGTTATCTCCCCCGAAATACAACAGAACGGCATCGCTGCTGTTGCCAAGCTCCCAGCCATAAAGGCTGCCGTTTTCGGTTTCGATCACAAGCTCGCGCGGCTCGCTTTGTGCAAGGAGCGACCGGTAATCATCTTCGGAGTAGCTGGCATTAAAGAATATCAAAGGAACAATGATTGCATAAACAAGCTGATTCAGCAGCAGAAGCCCGATTACGAACAGTGTGATCCGAAGCGAAATCCGGCTGCATGTCATCTTCTGTTTTGTTGCCGTCTTGTCCATACTTGTAACTATAACACGGAATGACTTGGATTGCAAACCGGAATCCCAAATTGCATGTATAAAGTTTTCAAAAAATCAGCATTTCCGTAACAGTTTTGTGGCAAAATTTTCAAAAGATACAAGATAAAGTGGAAAAATGCAGTTGCGTGAACGTTTTTCATTTGATATAATATGAATAACTGTATGGAGGGGCGTATGAAACCAACTGCGGTTTTAGATATAGGAAGTTCAAAGGTAGTATGCCTTGTGGGGGAAATTACGGAGCATGACGGCATCATTGTGCATGGCGTCGGCGTTGCTTCGTGCGAATCGTACCTAAACGGTGAATTCATCGATAAACAGGGATTGCATGATGCCATCATCGACGTCATTCAAAAGGCCGAGCAGGAATCCCGGCAGCGTATACAGAAAATCATCGTTTCTGTACCGAACTGCTTTTTGAAAACCGAGCTGTCGGACATCACCATGTCCTTCAACGATCAGACAGAGGTGATCGAAAGCTCCGATCTCGAAAAGCTGTATGATCTTTCGCTCGATAAATGCGGCACGCCGGAAGGTATGAATGCGATCAACAGCACGCCTGTTTTCTTCATCGTGGACGGCATTTCTTCCGCAGAATCACCGATTGGGATCGAAACGGATGAGATTTCCGCGCTTGTGTCGCACGTGTTTGTTCGTCAGGATTTCATTGCTGCGATTCAGGACATTCTGGACGATGTGGGTATTGAGATCGATGCCTGTCACAGCGCAATGCAAGGCGAGGCGATGCTTCTGATTCCCGAGCAGGAACGCGTCCGTCCCGCCGTGCTGATTGATGTCGGCTATCGCCAGACGGATATTTGTGTGATTGAAAACAGCGCCATGACGGCGATCTCTTCCATCCCTGTGGGCGGCTACCAGTTTGCATCGGATTTGGCATTCGGTTTGGAGGTCACACAGGAATCTGCAGAACAGGCGAAACGTCGTTTCTCGTTCTCGCTCGATTACGGTGACAAGACCGAAATTCTGCGGACGGCAACGGAATCGAAGCGTGTCGCCAACGCGACGATTGCCTACATCATTGAGGCGCGGGCAAGCGAACTTGCCGATTTGATTCGGGAAGAGCTCGAACGCATGTCGGTCAATCTTGACGCCAAGCCGGTTGTTTACCTTACCGGCGGCGGCCTTCTGATGATGCGCGGTTCGCTCGACTTTATGAAAAAGAAGCTCGGTATTTCAATGAAGCGGGACATGCCGTGGACGCCGCGCCTGTCGTCACCGAATTATTGCAGCGCATTCGGCATACTGTACTTTGAATTGCGGGTGATACCGCATGCGGACGAAGCCCCGGCTGTGCCGATCGCGGAAAAAGAAGAATCATTTTTAACAAAGCTGAAGAATTTCTTCATCAAATAAAAAGGGGGACAAACCATGTTTGAACAGGACTTAGACAACTCCAATTTTGCTCAGATTCGCGTCGTTGGCGTCGGCGGCGCCGGATGCAACGCCATAAATCGCATGGTGCAGTACGGTCTGCGCGGTGTGGAGTTTATTGCCGTCAATACGGACAAGCAGGCGCTTGCGCTCAGCGCGGGACAGAAGAAAATCCAGATCGGCGAAAAGCTGACCAAGGGACTCGGCGCCGGTGCAGATCCCGAAATCGGCAAGAAGGCTGCAGAAGAAAGTCTCGACTTGATCGAGGACGCGCTTAAGGGAAGCGATATGGTCTTTATCACCGCCGGTATGGGCGGCGGCACCGGTACAGGCGCTGCGTCGATCATTGCAAAGTGCGCCAAGGATATGGGCATCCTGACGGTCGGTGTTGTCACTAAGCCGTTTACATTTGAAGGCCGTGTCCGTATGCGCAATGCCGAGGCCGGTATTTCCCAGCTGAAGCCCGCTGTCGATACGCTGCTCACGATTCCGAACGACAAGTTGATCTCCCTTGTCGGCAAAGCCTCCCTGCCCGATGCGCTCCGCGTTGCAGACGATGTGCTTCGTCAGGGCATTCAGGGCATTTCCGATCTGATCGCGGTTCCGGCCATGATCAACCTCGACTTTGCCGATGTGAAGACGATTATGAAGGACAAGGGCCTTGCGCACATGGGCATCGGTTCCGCGGTCGGCGAGAAGCGAGCAAGCGAAGCCGCCAAGCAGGCTGTGGAGAGCCCGCTCCTCGAAACCTCGATCAACGGTGCAAAGGGCATCTTAATGAACATCACCGGTGGCACCGATCTGAGCCTGCTCGAAGTCAATGAAGCCGCTGAGATCATCGCCGACACCGCCGACCCCGAAGCCAACATTATCTTCGGTGCTGATATCGATGAGAGCATGGGCGATGCGCTCCGCATTACCGTTATTGCGACAGGCTTTGAGCCAGAGGGTGAAAAGGTTGCAGAACCGCAGCTCGGCAGCACGCCGCGGCGCACCTATACGGCTCCCGCAGCATCCACGCCCGAACCGGAAATGCCGCGATCCTATGCCGCGCCGACTGCTTCGCCCGTAGCGAATGCTTTCTCCTCCCGCTCGTATGCAGAGCCCGAGACGCCGGATCCTTCGTTTGATTCCCCCGCTCCTGCGGCACCGTTACGCAGAGATCCCTCTGCCGATGTGCGCCGTGATTACAGCGAGCGTCCGGCCAATAAGCTGGATATCCCGGCATTCCTGCGTAAGTAACCGAAATGTGAAAGGACAGACTGTTCGGTCTGTCCTTTTCTCTTTCTTATGCGAATATCATAAAATCACCCAAAGGATAACGGATATCCCAAGCAAAGCTAATCCGATATACGGCGGGTGTCTGCGATTCGACAAAAATAGTTGAGAGCACATGATAAGTCCTGCATAGTAAGCGCCCACAGACATTATATGCGGTTCGCGTATTTGTAACGGTGTCGTTTGCAGCCATGCTGTGAGTCGATCTATATACACCAAAGCTCCGTACGGTATAACGGATAACCCCTTTGCCACATGCGGCATGAACGGTGATAGGAAGACAGACAGAAAGGCCATCGGCATTAGAATCGGCAATACCGGCGCCAGCAGCAACGACATCGGTACCGACATCCATGATACGGAACCGAACAGCGAAGCCTGCAGCGGCAGAATGCCGACGATGGCCGCAGTTGATCCGATCAGCGCCCTTGACAGGCGATTGTCCGGCAAGTGCAGCAGATTCGTCAGCGGCTTTGTCAATAAAAGAATGCCCGCCATAGAGCCGAACGAAAGCAAGAAGCTCGCCGTATATAGGCTATACGGATTCAGGAACAATACGGCGGCCAGAGAAAAGCAATAGGCGCTTGGCGGATCGGATTGTCGATCCTGCAACAGCGGAAGCTGCAGCGCGAGCAGAAAGAACGTGGCACGAAGGACAGACGGCGTAAACGCGGTCAACGCACAGTAGAACGAAGCAAAGACCATAATGAGTAGTAGATTCAGCCATCGCTTGCCGGTGCGCAGCAACGATCCGATCAGCGTCAGCAGAACGGTGATGTGCATACCGGAGACAGCAAACAGGTGCAGGATGCCGCTGTTCGTAAACTGTTTTTGCTCCATATACGTGAAGTCCGAACGGTCACCGAGCAGCATGCCCTTCGCAATAGACGCTTTATCGCCGTACAGTCTGTCCACCGCAAATGAAAACGAACGTCTGAGGCGTAGAAGCTCACCGTATGCATCGTTGCTTTGCGAAAGAACTACCGGTATCTCCCTTGTCTCTGCTATGGTGAAAATGCCTTTTGCCCTGTCCTGCGTATCTGCATCTGCTTTTGCGGTCACATGAACTTCAATCCTATCGCCGTAACGGATATCGGCAACAGGCATTTTCACAGTCGCTTTCGCATGTAAATGCACGTCGTCCAAGGCTACGTTCCGAAGGGTCAGATGCATTACGGTCTTTCCGGCTTCCGGCGTTTCGGATACCGTACCGCGCAGGAGATATCCTCCTTCCGGCACAGCGTCCTTCGGAATATAATATGTTCGTGCACAAAGAATAGCAAAGCAGATAAGCAGCAGCAGCCAACTTGTCCGTTTGCGAAGCATGACAGCGGCGCCCAAAGCGAGAACAGCCAAACTGATGGTTACCCAAGCAGGCGGCAGCAACGATCCGCAAAGCACGCCAAGAAGGGCGCCCGCTGCTGCGCCGATCATGGGGCGAGTATGAAAATACAATCTGTTCCGTTCCATAGTCTTCAGTATAACAAACAGAACAGCAGGAAACAAGAGAAAGGATAACATTTATGAACGCAGCATTACAGAATGTGATTGCCTCCTCCCGAAAAATCGCCTTTTTAGGCGGCGCAGGGCTCAGCACCGAAAGCGGCATACCGGATTTCCGCAGCTCAGACGGCATATATAAAGCGAGGAAAGCATACGGTGTTCCGCCGGAGGTTTTGCTTTCGCATGACTTTTTTGAGGAGTATCCGGAAATCTTCTTCGACTATTACCGAAAAAATCTGCTCTATCCGGATGCAAAGCCCAACAATGCGCATAAGGCTTTGGCGAAGTTGGAACAGGATGGCAAGCTGAACGCTGTTATCACACAGAATATCGACAATCTGCATCAGTTGGCGGGCAGTCGCCACGTTTTGGAACTGCACGGCAGCGTATGCCGGAACCATTGCATCAAGTGCCGCAGGTTCTATCCCGTGGAAACGATCATGCAGGCGAAAGGTGTGCCGTATTGCGAATGTGGCGGCATTATTAAGCCGGATGTTGTGCTTTATGGAGAAGGTCTAGACCAACGTGTTCTGATGGATTCGATCCGCGCTATTCGTGAGGCGGATACAATGATCGTAGGCGGGACATCTCTTGCCGTATACCCTGCAGCCGGTTTAATTGACTATTTTACCGGAAAGAATCTTGTTTTGATCAATCTTTCCGAAACGCCGCGGGATTCCGATGCGACTCTTTGTGTGCATGAAAAAATCGGAGAGGCGCTTTCCTTTGTGTTGGAAGATTGACATTCGATGGTAATTCTTTTATAATATATGTAAGAAATATGCAGTTTCGAAAGGAATTTTACGATGGCCGATTGCAACCATGACTGCAGCAGCTGCGGTAAGACCTGTGCGGAGCGTGCTCCGCAGGATTTGCATGAAAAGCCGCATGCACAGTCGCACATCAAAAAAGTAATTGCTGTCGTCTCCGGAAAAGGCGGCGTCGGCAAATCGCTTGTCACCTCCCTATTGGCGGTAAACAGTTCCAGAAACGGCTTCCACACCGCAATTCTGGACGCTGACATTACAGGCCCTTCCATACCGAATGTTTTCGGCGTACATGAAAAGGCTCTTGGTAACGGAGAAGGCATCCTCCCCGTCAGAAGCAAGACCGGTATTGACCTGATGTCGATCAATCTGCTTTTGGAAAACGAAACGGACCCGGTCGTATGGCGGGGCCCGATCATTGCGGGCGCCGTTAAGCAGTTCTGGACCGAAGTGATTTGGTCGGATGTTGATTTTATGTATGTAGATATGCCGCCGGGAACCGGCGACGTGCCGCTGACCGTATTCCAGTCCCTTCCCATTGACGGCATCGTGATCGTCACTTCTCCGCAGGAGCTTGTCGGCATGATCGTACAAAAGGCCGTCAAGATGGCCGAAATGCTGCATCTGCCTATATTAGGCGTTGTAGAAAACTATTCTTACTTCGAGTGCCCGGATTGCGGAAAACGTCATAAGCTGTTCGGTGACAGTCATCTTGATCAGATCGTTTCGCAATATGGAATCGACACCGTATGCCACATTCCGATCCAGCCGAAGCTGGCCGAAGCCTGTGACGCCGGATTAATCGAGTTTTACGAAGGAGATTGGCTTGCTACGTTATCAGAAAAGATTACCAAGCTGTAAGCCTTTTGACCGCCCGGAAGGAGGAAATTGATCTTGAAGCCGTATCAAGAAATGAATCGCGAAGAGCTGATCGCAGAAAAAGAGATCGTTTGCCGGCAGATAGAACAAAAACGCAGTCTGCATTTACAGTTGGATATGTCCCGTGGAAAGCCCGGCAAGGAGCAGTTGGCATTGTCGATGGATATGCTTTCCGATTTGCAATCTGTTGAAGATTGTTTCGACGATAATACCGACGCCAGAAATTACGGATGCTTGACCGGGTTGCCTTCTGCAAAGGCGCTTTTTGCCGATATTCTCGATACGACACCGGACCATATCTTTGTCGGCGGAAACGCGAGTCTGCAGCTGATGTATGACCTGATTGCAAAGGCCTATACCCACGGTCTGCTCCACAGTCCCTCGCCTTGGAGCCGTCGCAGCACGGTACGATTTCTCTGCCCTGCCCCCGGCTATGACCGGCATTTCCGTGTTTCCGAAACATTCGGCATGGAGATGATCCCGGTTGCCATGACGCCGGATGGGCCGGATATGGACGTTGTCGAGCAATGGGTCAAGGATCCCAACGTGCTCGGTATGTGGTGCTGTCCCAAGTATTCCAACCCGGATGGCATTATATACAGCGAAGAAACCGTGCGTCGCATTGCTGCGCTTCATCCGGCTGCACCGGATTTTACGGTCATATGGGATAATGCCTACTGCATCCATGAATTTGACGGTGACTACGTGCCTTTCCCGGATATTCTGTCACTTTGCGAAAAGGCCGGTAATCCGGACATGGTATATGAGTTTGCCTCCACCTCAAAGATCACCTTCCCCGGCGCAGGTATTTCCTGCATGGCTACCTCCAAGGACAATCTTGCGTATCTGACAAAGCTGATCGGCGCGCAGATTATCAGTTATGATAAACTGAATCAGATTCGGCATGTTCGTTTCCTGAAGGATAAGGCGAATACGCTTGCCTTGATGAAACAGCATGCATCGCTGCTGAAGCCGCGCTTTGATGCGGTGCTCGATGCGCTCGATAAGGAAATCAAGCCGCTTTCTATTGCCAACTGGACAAAGCCCAAGGGCGGGTATTTCATCAGTTTGTTTGCGATGCCCGGAACCGCAAAACAAACACTGTCTCTTGCAAAGGAGCTCGGCGTAACGATGACGAATGCCGGTGCTACTTACCCATACGGCCAGGACCCGTTTGACAGCAACATTCGTATTGCGCCGAGTGTGCCGTCTTTGGACGAGTTGAAGGAAGCCGTATCCGTTCTCTGCCTCTGCTTGCGGTTCACCGCATTGGAACAGTACTTAAAAACCGTACAATAAAGGAGAAACGAACATGGAAATCAAAGAGCAAATCAAACAGACAAAGGAACGGAAAAAGGGGTTTGTAAAGGCTTTGCCCAACGATCAGCGACGTCTGCTGAAGCTGTATGAGCGGGCTAAGGCCGGTGAAAAACGGTCGTTGATCGGAATCGGCGTATTGGTGGCGTTGCTGATCATTGCCTACGTCGTCATCAGTCTTGTTCTCCCGTATGCAAACAATTGGATCTGGAACGGCGTGGTTGCGCTCGTGCTGATCGCAGGCGGAACAGCGTTGCTTCTGTTCCTGCGCAAATCCTATAAGGAAAAGGCGCAGGCGCTTGCAAGCGCGATCACGGATTATGTCCACGAGTACGAAGGTATCAAGGACCGTATCCGTCAGCTTGAAAAAGCCGAAAAGGAACGCGCCGATGCCGCTCGCAAAGCCGAGCGTGCCGAAGAGCGTGCAAGGGTCGCCCGTGAAAAGGCAGAACGGGAAGCTGCCTTGGCGCATGAACAGGCAGAACGGGCCCGCAAAGAAACGGAAGCGGCACTTGGCGTACAGGCTCCTGTTACCGACGATCTGCCCGAAACGGAAGAACAGCCCGCAGAGCCGGAGCCTGTTGCTGAACCGGTTCCCGCCGAGCCTGTCCCTGCAATAACGGAACAGACTATTGAGCCCGCTGAACCGACGCCCCTTGAAGAAGCGGTCGCTGCTTTCGAGCCCGTTTTGGAATCTGCAGAAGAATCCTCGGAATCTGCGTGTGAAGCCGTTGAAGAAGCAAAGGAAAGCGCGTGCGAATGTGCCGCACAAGCTGCCGAAACGATCAGCGAATCCTCCGAGGCCTTTGAGGATGCAGTGGAAGCCTTTACTTCTGAAGAATCGCTTCCCGAAACGCCGGAACAAATTGTCGAAGATGCAAAGGATGCGTTCTCCGAAATTGTCGAAGATGTGAAGGAAGCCGAATAATCGTCTATAAATATACAGTTAAGGGAGAGCGACAACGCCGCTCTCCCCTTTCATATGCGAAACAATTATTCGGTTAACTGCCCCATCTTTTGTGCAATCATGTTGCCGCGATATGCCTTTTCCTCCGTTACATCCCGAATGACCTGCAATTCCGGCGGAAACTGCACGTTTGGATGGTCTTCCGTCAGCTGCACATCTAAGATTGCAAGCGTGGGAGAACCGGCATAGGTATCGATTGTCATATATTGCCCGTCATATTTCATGCAATATCGCCGTTTTGTGATCGATCCGAACAAAGGATCCACCTCTGAAATCAGCTTCACATATTCTTTTTGAGACAGCATGCGCTCTCGCTCAATGCGCTCCACAGCAGATATCTGTTGTTTTTCAATGTAGTAATAGGCGGTGCTGCCCTGACTTTGCACTTTCCTTGCACGACGCTCTGTGCCATAGGATTTGCTGAGCAGATAGGACTGCGTGATCAGCTGCTCTACCGGCGAATAGGCGGAAAGGTTTTGGGGATCGGCGCGACGAATTAAAAACTTCCGCTCGCTCTGTGTCGGCGGTGTTTCGCCCAGCACCTTATAGATCTCATTCATAGCTTTCCGGATCTTATTATCGAAATTGTAGGAATTACCGATAATGACACGATTCGGATGCTTCTGCCAGCTTAAAAGAGCCTGTTCCTCCTTCTCCCTGGCCTGCTCCAACGTTTCATACCGGGCCGCGTTGTTGTAGCTGTATGCATACTCGGCGCCGTTTGCAGAAGATACCAAATGGATCACCGCATCGTAAGAATCCAATATTTCCTGCTCTGTCAACGAAAAGCTGTTTACAATCGTATCGAATTCAGCTTGTGAAACGTAGGCTTTATTGTCGAGCACGCCCCTGTCGCAGATAATCAGCACTTTATCCTCCGGAACAAGCTGTGCAGCCTTAGCCGCCATGCGTTCCTTTTGGAGCTGAGAATCCACTACAAAGAACTGAAAATCGTACATGGACAGACAATTTCCGAACGGCTTGATACCAAAGCCGGAAATCAGCTCCGTCGCTGCCTCCGGCGCGATCAGAACGCGATAGCCACGCGCGGTCAATTCCTTGACAAGCCGGGTCGTCAATGTCGTTTTTCCGCCGGCGGGGCCGCCGGTCATTACGATTTTGGTGATCTTCTTCATTCTCTTCCTCTCCACTTTGCTCTGTCAACAGCGTACCACCATATTACGGAAATTGCAAGCGTAAAGTAAAAAAGCGCCGGAGGCCCGACGCTTTGTCATGTTCAGTTGGCAGGATTTGATCCGTTCGGATACAAAATTTCAAGGTTGCCGAAATTGATATCGCCCTTCAGGTATGCAATTTGACTCGCATCTGTTCGGGGTTCGCCTTTTACGCGAAGTGCGGCAAACGCTGTGTCAGAATCCTTATACAGACGGACATTCTCCGGCATCAGTACGATGACGTTGCCGAAATTGACTTCGATGTTCAGAACGGGATTGTTTTCAAAGGTTTGGACATTTCGTAGATCAATTCGATGATCGCCGAAATTTGTCTCTACTTCCATGCCGCGCAGAATATCATACGGATAAACAATACTGCTGCTTCCGAAATCCAGCTCTGCTTTAAGAAAATTATCAGTGTCGCTGTATTCGCTGACACGATGCGCCGGTTTGCCGTTGATCGTGACATAGCTTTTCGATTCGGAATTGATCACACCGAGCTTTTCGAGCAAGATCCGCACAAGATACGCAATAGCAAGTACAAGCAGGATCACATACCATTTGATTTCAAACGGCACGCCCCATCCGAACCAAATAAATTCATAAATGCCGACGACCATGCAGGCGATACCGAAAATGATATTTTTACGAACACGCATCAAGCCCAAGGAGAATACGGCAATCGGCCATATATAATTCCAGACGTTGATGCCGTCTCGATTGAAAAGCGGTGTCGTTGATCGAACAATCAGCACCACGCAAATCAGAATCGCCATAATGCAGACGCATACGCTGTGCCACCGGTCATGATGATCCAGATGCAGTTCAAATCTGGACTTTCCGTCTTCTTCGTTTTCCGGTTCCTTGTCCAGAACAACCACATGCGGTTCTATCGGCTTGATACCGAGAAGCTCATCCGTGGTGATGCCGAATAGATCTGCCAATATCGGCAGCGTTGTGATATCCGGACATGCCAAATCATTTTCCCATTTGCTGACAGCCTGCGCAGAAACGCCAACCTTTTCCCCCAGCTGTTCCTGTGTCCAGCCTTGGTTTTTACGCAGCATCGCAATCCGTTTGCCGAGCGTCATTTGCTGTTCCATTATCTTTTCCTCCCTCTTTCGGATGACATGATTGTAGCTAATTCAAACCGGTTATTCCACAACCTATCGGTTGAATCACGCAACCGCATTGGTTGAGCGGCAATTTTCTTCTCTCCACTATCGGTTGTATGAATTAATTTTAGCCTTTTTGTTTACAAAGGTCAATCTTTTTAGTATAATGACTGTAAATATTGTACCCAATTGACAGCATGAACGGAGGCTTTTATGGCGCTCAGAACCATTCGAAAAGAAAATGATCCCTGCTTATATATCCCCTGCCGGGATGTCAAGCGATTTGACGCGCGGTTGTCAACCTTAATTGATGATATGATCGAAACCATGCACGATGCCGACGGCGTCGGGCTGGCCGCGCCGCAGGTAGGTGTGCTGCGCCGCGTCGTTGTCATTGATATAGGAGATGGTCCGATTGAGATGGTCAATCCCAAGATTTTGGAAAGTTCCGGCGAACAGGGCGGCATGGAGGGCTGTCTCAGTTTTCCCGGGAAAAGCGGATATGTGGTTCGTCCCAACTATGTCAAGGTAGAGGCCTATGATCGGCATGGGGATCTTTATGAATACGAAGGCGAAGAATTGTTTGCACGCGCCGTATTCCATGAATGTGACCATCTCGACGGTAAGGTTTATCTGCGGCTTATCACCGATCCGCCGGAAGGCTTCAAAGAGGAATAAGCATGCGAATCGCCTTTTTAGGAACACCTGAATTTGCTTTGCCTGTCCTGCAGGCCTTAATCGACCGGGGGGATATTCTTGCTGTCTTTACACAGCCCGACAGACCGGTCGGCAGAAAAGCGATCCTGACGCCGCCGCCTGTTAAGTTGCTTGCTGAGAAGCACACCGTTCCTGTCTATCAATTTGAAAAGATTCGCTCTGTTGATGGAGTCGCCGCGTTAAAAGAGTACGCGCCTGATCTTATGGTAACTGCTGCGTTCGGCCAATTGCTGAGTGCAGAGAACCTTTCCATACCTAAGTATGGCACGATCAATGTTCACGGCTCGCTGCTGCCGAAATATCGCGGAGCGTCTCCCATACAGACAGCCATTCTCAACGGAGAAACTATTACCGGCGTGACAACGATGTTTACCGATATCGGCATGGATACCGGCGATATCCTTTTGAAGCAGGAGGTCGCCATTTCTCTTTCCGATACGTATGAAACTCTATCTGACAAACTGGCAAAAGCAGGCGCCGAGCTGTTAATAGAAACGCTGACGCGGTTGGAAAACGGAACACTTCAACGTGTGCCGCAGGACCATACACAGGCCACCGTATGCCACTTAATCCGTAAAAGCGATGGGATCATGCATTTTGACGAGTCCTGTCTGCAAAACCATAACCGTGTCCGCGCAATGAATCCATGGCCCACCGCGACGGCAATGCTCGACGGACAGCCGATCAAGATTTGGGAAACGCGGTTGACGGTTGATCACGCTTCCCTGCCTCTCGGCACGCTTACAGAAAAAGCCGGAAAGCTGTTTGTGCAATGTGCCGACGGATTGCTGGAAATCATTTCCTTGCAGGCTCCCGGCAAAAAGCGTATGGATGCAGCCAGCTTTTTGCGCGGATATCCTGTCATCGGGAAACAATTGTCATGAACGTTCGACGTGCCGCATGGGAAACCTTGGTTTCCGTCACCGAAGACGGCGCTTATGCCAACCTTACGTTGAAAGAGGCCGCAAAGACTGTTTCAGAGAACGATATTCCGAAGCTCTATTCGCTTGTTTATACGGCGCTTGAACAGCGTTCCTACACGGAATACATTCTTTCGCACTATTGCAAGCGGCAGAAAAAAGCGATCCGGAATGTTTTGCTGCTCGGTGCATCGGAACTGCTGTTCTCCCAAACGCCTGCTCATGCTGTTATCAATGAAACGGTTGCGCTGGCAAAGGCCATCGGAAAGCGGGACAGCGCCGGTCTTGTGAATGCGGTCTTACGGCGCATAGATCGGGAAAGGAATGCACTTCCTTCCCTGCCTGCCGATCCCTTGGAACGGCTCGTCATAAGATATGGATATCCGTGCTGGGTCGTATCGGAATGGGTTGATGCGTACGGCGTGGAGAACGCCGAAAAGCTTTTGCAAACGCCTCCATCCGCAATGCAGGTGAGAGCACAGTATCCGTTGACAACGGAGCAGCTGAAAACGATGCTGCCCTGTCAAGCGACAAATGGCCGTATTGATCCGAACTGTCTGCATTTGTCGCAGGGCTTCGATATTGAAAAAAGCGATCTGTATCGAGATGGAAGCCTCGCCGTTCAGAACGAAGGCGCTATGATGATCGTTCGCGCCTTGGGTGATGTTCGCGGGAAAACGGTCCTCGACGCATGCGCTGCGCCCGGCGGCAAATCGGCATATTTGTATTCCCTTTTCGAGGGAAACGTGAATATAACAGCTTGGGAACTGCATCCGCATCGGCGTGAACTGATGGATCACTCGTTTTCGCGTTTACGGGTACAAGCTCACATAGAATGTCGGGATGCTTCTCGTTTCGATGCAGCATACCGTGATGTCTTCGATGCCGTGTTATTGGATGTACCATGTTCCGGCTTGGGTCTGCTGGCGGATAAGCCTGATCTTCGATACAGAATCACGCAGGATTCCATCAATGGGATTGTGGATACACAAAGGGCTATTTTAGAGGCCTGTTCCCAATATGTCAAACCCGGCGGCACGCTTGTATATGCGACATGTACGATCTCCAAGAGAGAAAACGAACAGCAGGTCGGCGCTTTTTTAGAAAAGCATAAGGCGTTCACTTTGCTTTCGGAAAAACAATATCTTCCGTTTCGGGATGGGATTGACGGGTTCTATCACGCAACGATGAAGCGAGGTATAGAATGACTTGGATGGATATGAGCGACGCTGAAATCGCCGAAACGCTGCGAGCCTTCGGCGCGCCTGCGTTCCGTACAAAGCAAGTCAAGGAATGGCTGAATAAGGGAACACGACCGCAGGATATGTCAAATTTGCCGAAAGATCTGCGGCTAAAGATGCAGGAAATCCCATTCGGCGGTGCGGCGATCTTCCGAAAATATGTGTCCGCCAAGGATGGAACGATCAAGTATCTTTTCGCCTTGGAGGACGATAACATTGTCGAAGGCGTTTTGATGCGGTATTCCTATGGGAACACGGTTTGCCTGTCTACGCAGATCGGCTGCAATATGGGGTGCAAATTCTGCGCTTCCACCTTGAACGGCTGCGTTCGAAATCTTCGTCCGGGCGAGATGCTGTCCTTCCTCGCCGAAATCGAAAAGGATGAGCCTGCAGCGGACGGCAAACATCGCACGGTGACGAATATTGTACTGATGGGCAGCGGCGAGCCGCTCGATAACTATGACAATGTTGTTACGTTTTTGAAGCGCGTAACTTCGCCGGACGGGCCGAATATCAGCGCACGGAATATTTCCGTATCGACATGCGGTATTGTCCCAAAGATGTATCGCTTTATCGACGATGCGCCGCATGTTACGCTATCCGTTTCTCTGCATGCCCCAAACAACGCGATACGCGACATGATCATGCCGATCAATCATGCGTACCCCATTGAGCAGCTTTTGCCCGCTGCCAAGACATACGCCGAACGTACAGGGCGACGCGTTGTGTTTGAATACGCTTTGATCGGCGGCACGAACGACTCTCACAGTCATGCGATCGAGCTTGCGAAGCTGCTTCGCGGAATGCTGTGCCACGTCAACTTGATTCCTTTGAATCCCGTCGAGGAACGCGGATTAAAAGGTGTTTCGCGTGAGCATGCGTATCAATTTTGTGATTGGCTGAATCAGGAGCATATTTCGGCGACAGTTCGTCGTGAAATGGGTACGGATATCGACGGTGCCTGCGGGCAGCTCAGAAGGAGGGTTCTCAATGAACTTAACGGGTAAATCAGTAACCGGACGCAGACAGCAAAATGAAGATTCTTTTTTGACTTGTGTAGAAAACAGCCATGTCATCGCGGCTGTTTCGGACGGTATGGGCGGTCATGCTGCCGGAGAACGTGCGAGCGCAATTGCTGTCGAAACGCTGCAAAATATACTGTCTAAAAAGCCGAAGATCGAGGAATTAGAGCTTCGGGATGCGTTTATCGCTGTCAACGAAGCTGTGTGGAAAGCAGCATCCTCCGATGCATCGCTCTATGGCATGGGGGCAACGCTTGTATGTGCAATCCCCTATGTGGATGAATTTGTTGCAGCCAACGTCGGCGATTCCCGGTTATATCTGTTCCACAACGGCGCATTGCGTCAAATTTCGCATGATCACTCCTTCGTAGCAGAGCTTGTCCGCCGGAAGATCATATCGAAGGAAGAAGCCAAAACACATCCCCGCCGCAATCTTATTACACGCGCCATCGGTACAGAAGAAGCAATCAAGGTCGATCTTTTCCGCTGTGAATGGGAAGCCAAGGATATTCTGCTGTTGTGTTCGGATGGCGTTTCCGGCGTATTGGACGATGAAGAAATGGCTTCCATTCTCAGTCGACACACAGCGTTGGACTCCGCCTGCTCCGAATTGATCACACGGGCTTATGATGCCGGCAGTTCTGATAATATGACCGTTGTTCTTGTGCAAAATACGGAGGATCGCGCATGACCGGTACGATCATAGACCGCAAATACCAGATCCTCGAGGAGATCGGCTCCGGCGGTATGGCGCATGTTTACAAGGCCGTCAACATGACAAATCGCAAAACCGTTGCGATCAAAATGTTGAAGCCGGAATATAAGGATGACGCTGAATTTCTACGCCGTTTCTCACGCGAAGCCGTGACCGTTCTGAAGCTGTCTCACGAAAATATCGTCAAGGCGTATGAGGTCGGCAAATACAATGAGTTGCCGTATATCGTCATGGAGTATGTCGAGGGACCTACGCTTAAGGAGCTGATCGATCAAAACGGTCCTCTTCCCGTACGCACGGCTATCGGCATTACTTGCCAGATTTTGGATGCGCTGTCGGTTGCGCATGAAGCCGGTATCATTCACCGAGATGTTAAACCGCAAAACGTGATTGTTACCGAACGCGGCAAGGCCAAGCTCACCGACTTCGGCATTGCCAGAGAAGCGAATGCGACGACCTCCACCTTCAGCGGCAAAAAAGTTTTGGGATCGGTGCATTACATCTCTCCCGAACAGGCAAAAAACGCTATTGCGACGGAAGAAAGCGATCTGTATTCCGTCGGCATCACGCTGTATGAGATGTTAACCGGGACCGTTCCGTTTGTTTCGGATTCCGCTGTTACCATCGCTTTGATGCACATACAGGATAAGCCTACGCCGCCGAGAGAGTTGAATCCGCAAATCTCCCCCGCGCTGAATGATATTGTGATGCGAGCATTGGAAAAGAATGCAAGCGACCGGTATGAAAGCGCGCGTGCTATGCGATCGGATCTTGTCCGTTCCATTGCCAATCCGAACGGCACATTCGCGCGGGATCGAACGAACACCGTTGTCATACCATCAAATCGCAGTCTTTCCATCTATGTGCTGATTGCATTGGGCGTGTTCATTCCCGTCGTCGCTATCGTGATCGGGATGATCATCTATATGACAAGCTGTCAGGTTAAGCAAACCCTGCCGGAAGAAGCGGCGGTTGTTTCTCAAACGGCAGTACCTTCGGATATTGCAGAAACGCCGACGCCTTCAGACAGCCAAGCACTCCCCGAAATGACGGCGATCCCCGTTGTGATCGACACAGAACCGACGGCAACGAACCGCCGTGCGCCGAATGTGCTCGGCATGACGCTCGATGATGCGATTATCCAGCTGCATAATGCGGGGTATACGGAAATCTACGTAACATTCTCTACGGACGGCGCTTCCAACAGCATCGCCAATACGGTAATATCGCAAACGGATTATTCTGTTTCCGATACCGAGGATACTCGGCGAAGCGATTTGATGATTTATCGCACGTCGCTCGGTTCCTATCACGCCGATATTTCATTCACTTTCGCTACCAAAGAGGAACAGTCCGTCATCCGTATCGTATATGATACAACGAATTATCTCGACATTCCTTATCGCGTGGTTGTGTATGAAACGGATCGACCGTTTGAGAGCACCGATACAACGATTGCCGCAACGGTAAATTGCTATGATCCCGTTACGCGGCAGCTGATTCTCCTCGTGAACGGAGAGGAAACCGCCATGCAGACGGTTGCGTTTACAAAATGATTGAAAAGGGAATCATCTTAAAAGGCGTCGGAAGTTTCTACGAGGTGCTGACCGAAGCACAGGAAAGCGTCACTTGCAAAGCTCGCGGCGTTTTCCGTAAGCAGCATATTACCCCGACGGTCGGCGATCATGTGACGATCGAAAAGCAGCCTCGCGGGTACGCATTGATCGATTCGATTCTGCCGCGAAAGAACATTCTTGTGCGCCCGCCTGTTGCCAATATCGACCAGATTTTCATTGTAATCGCAGCCTCTGCACCGGAACCGGATTGGCTACTTTTGGATCGTATGATCGTAGAAGCTACGAAAATGAAAATTACGCCTGTGCCGGTATTGAATAAAATCGACGACGCCTCCCCCGCCGTAATCAGTCAGTTTGAGACGGAATACCGTCATTTTGACAAGCTGTGTGTCAGCGCACACAGTAAAGAAGGATTAACATTGTTGAAAGAAAAGCTGCACGGCAAGGTCTCGTGCTTTTCGGGACAGTCCGCCGTTGGGAAATCCTCGCTCCTGAATGCTTTGTTCCCCGACTTACAGCTTGCCGTCGGCGAATTATCCGAAAAGATCGACCGCGGCAAGCACACTACGCGCCATGCAGAGCTTGTTCCATACGAGAACGGCGCTGTTCTCGATACGCCCGGTTTTTCATTGTTGGAATCGGATTGGATCGAACAGTATGAATTGGATGCCTGTTATCCCGAATTTGCGTATGCGCCGTTCCGCTGCCGCTATCCGGACTGCATGCACGATTCGGAGCCGGACTGCGGCGTAAAGGCACTTTTGCAGAATGGGACGCTTTCACAGGGGCGATATGAACGGTATATTGTTTTAGCAAGAGAAAATCAAGAACGGAGGAAACATCGTTATGATTAAAATTGCGCCGTCTATTCTATCCGCCGATTTTGCGAACATGGGGCGAGATGTGGCAAAATTAGCTGATTGGGATGCGGATTGGGTACATTTTGATGTGATGGACGGCAACTTTGTTCCCAACATCACGTTCGGCCCGTCTATGTGCAAGGCCGTTCGTCCCTATACGGATTTGCCGATTGACGTGCATCTGATGGTCGAGCATCCGGCAGACTGGATCGAACTGTTTGCCGAAGCCGGCGCGAATGTGCTGACGTTCCACGTGGAATCGCATGAGCACCACTTACATCGTGCGTTGCAGCAGGTTCATGCACATGGCATGAAAGGCGGCGTCGTCCTCTGCCCTGCCACCCCGATTGAAGCCTGTTTGCACCTGCTCCCGGACTGCGATCTTGTTTTACTGATGAGCGTCAATCCGGGCTTCGGCGGGCAAAAGTTCATCCCGGAGACGCTTGTCAAAATACGCAGGCTTAGGGAAGAAATCGAAAAGAGAGGTCTTTCGGTGGATATCGAAATCGACGGCGGCGTAAACCCGGAAACCGCCAAACAGTGCATCGACGCCGGTGCGACCATATTGGTTGCCGGAAGCGCCGTTTTCCATGCTCCCGATCCAAAGGCGATGGTTGCCGCTTTGCGAGGATAAGATTTTGATATATGACAAAGCCCGTATCTTGTTTGATGCGGGCTTTCGTTATGCTCATTTGGCATATTTTTCTATTATCGTGTTCATTTCTTCGGTAGACAGCTTAAATTCCTTGCGAACCTGTTCCAGTACAATACCGGGACGGGCTTCGATTTTCTTTCTCATGGACTTTACGGCGCTCTGCCAATTGCTATAAGATTTTGGCAAGCCCCACCGGGCAATATGGCGCTGCATTTCCGGTTCTAATTCCGCTACCATCCGGTCATACAAAGCAAGAAGCGTTTCGGCTGAATACTCATTCATCACAACCTCTACGTATCTTTCCACAAACTTCTCCTGCCAAATTGGGCTTGTCCGCAGCGCAACCGTAAAGTAGAAGTGCGTCATCGAACCGTTTGCGGAGGCTTGTCCCTCTTTGTTAAAGTACAAATGAGAGATATCTCTTGTGGCCGCGCTCGTGAATGAGAAATCGAGATCGTATAAAATCGGTCTCCACCGCAGGGTATAATCGGTCGTGCGCCAATACTTTTGATTGAAGGTATCCGTTTCGAGCATGAAGGTTCTTGCGATCACATAGTCAATAAAGGCATCCGGATCGACCTTCTGAATATATTCCTCATATTTGCTTTCTGTCGATAGATTTTTATTTTTTGAGGCATTGAAGATGGATTTAAACTCTTTATTGTCTCCCTTCATGGCAATCGAGCCGTTTCGCATGATCGTATTGACCGTATCGGGATCGACACCGAAATGCGTCTCCAAATAGCGGGAATTCAATTCCTCATTAAAATCATAGATGCCATAATATTCGCCGTTGAAATACACGATGACAAAGCGGGAATTGGCGGCATCGACGTTCAGATTCAGACTGGCTCGGGAAACAAACGCATCACGTAAGCGTGCATCCGTTTCATGATCACCGCGATCCTGCCCCGCTTGCCGAATGGCAAACGCGCCGAAAGTATCGAACTCGTAATCCGGATAGAACGGATACGTAACGGTTCGTTGTCCATACTCGGCACGCAGACTCAGGGTAAACGATTTTTGAGAATAGGTAAGCGTACCTCTGCCCTTTGGTTTTATGTCACAAGGGAACGAGGTGCCGATCAGTCCATCCGCTTCATAATAGTTGACATAACCCTTTCGCTCGACCATCTTTTTGCGATCTCGCACACCATATACAGCCTTAAAGTCGGACGGCGCCATAGAGATGCACACCACAGGCATCGTATGCGGTTCCTCAAATAAGTACGTATATGTGACTATGCTGCTGTCCATCAAACCGTCCGAAACTGCATAGGCACGAATAACCGTATTCTCCGTAATCGGGATAGGAGCGCTGTAACGATTGGAATTCTGCGTCGGCTCACTGCCGTCTACCGTATAGTAAATGACAGCATCAGGCTGAAAATCAATCAAAGTAAGCTGAAAAGCTTCTGTGCAGTACAGCGCCGTATGCGAAAAAATCGGGTCGGAGGTATAACCGGTTTCATACCGTCCGCCGTTGGCAGCGCCTTTAGACGGTGATGCAAAGAAAACCCTTCTTACGGAGGGATTGTTCTCCAACCGGCCGGAAGACATGCCGACGGTCTGCACGCCGGTTTCAAAAGCGTCGATAACTGTCCGTCCATCAGGCCGAAGTAGATACAGCGTTTCACCGCTTGGAGAAATGCTGAAGGAACCTTGATATTTGTTTACGGTGATAACCGTATATCCGCCCGCATCAATGGAGGTGTTCGTAATGCGGTATTTGTTCGGTTCGTCGATGTCATCCGTCAGAAAAAAACCGTCCAGATCTACCGCTTCTCTCCCTCCGTTATGCAGCTCGATCCAGTCGTTTTCATTACTGCCGCGAGCATGGATCGCGCATACCTCTGAAATATACACGCCGTCGGATTGAAAAAAGCCGAACGAGTCGGCTTCCTTTCGCGGATGTCCGTTGGGTGAAAGCGGTGTCGGTTCTCCGTAGTAGACGACCTCTCCCGCTTCGTCGCGCCCGATGGAAACATTCTGCTTCGCTGCGGAAATCGGCAATAAGTCGTATGTGTTGTCATTTCCGTTATGCAGCTTCAGACTTTCTCCTTCAGAAAGGGAGAAGGTCGCATGCAGTTCACCCTCGATATTTTCCTTTCCGCTGAGGAATACCAAGAGGTATCCTTTGGCTTCGATCGTAACGTCCGGAAACGCCCATTTATAATAATCCTTGCTGTCGGTCAAATACCATCCTGAAAGATTGACGGCGTTCTCCGATCGGTTATACAGCTCTACCCAATCGCAGCGATCTCCATCACGATCAGCAATGCTGTAGCCATTGCTCGGCAGGGCCTCGTTGATGATGACCGGGCTGTTCATGCCCACAAAGATCGGCTCCGGTTCTTCCGTCGGCTCCGGCTCTTCCACATACGCCGTAATACTGTTCTCGCTGCCCGGCGTAGGTGTGATAGTAAACGCATAGGAATTATCCGGTGTACGCGCGTACGTCATATCCTTTTTCAGCGTTTCGCCGAATTCGAGATCCGCGCATTGCAGACCATGTGCATCAAACAAATAGACATGATCACCGTAGCGGCTGACGCCCATCCGCACACAAACGTGCCCATCCGAAGCATCACATTCATTCTGACAGCAGCGGATCACAAGATATCCGTTGGCGGGTAAGATAACTCCGAACAGATTCGGCTTATCATAGTCGTCAGGATCGTCCGTCAAAACAAATCCGTCCAGCGAGATATCCGAATTTGTCAGATTATACAATTCTACCCAGTCGCATCCGCTGCAGCCGGAGCAGAGCACGGCTTCATTGTTGCGGGCGGAAATCTCCGAAAATACGATACCTACCTGTGGGGAATACACGGGTTCTACGACATCTTCCGTAATATGCGGCACTTCGGCCAGCGTAGTAAAGATTTCGGTCAGGTTTTCTGCGGCAGGCGTTGTTTCGGCACAAAAGCCGTAACTCCCGTCTTCCTTGCGCGCATAGGAAACGTCCCGCTCAAGCGCAGGTACGGTCAGCTCCTGCAAGAGCTGCATATTCGCATCCTCCAGCGCAAGGTTTTCGCCGGCAAGTTTTAAAGAAAAGCCTAAAAATATCGGGCCGTCTTCATACGAAAGCGTATCGGTCTTCTGCTCCTTTGTAGCAAACAGCAGCAGGAATGCACCCGGCGCCAGCGTTACATCCGGCAGTATGCAGGCCTTTTCGGTGTTTTGAATGTTATCCGTCACACGATATCCCAAAAGAGATACCGGCGTGCTGCCGATATTTTTCAGCTCTATCCAGTCCGGCGAGCCAAATGTATCATCTGCATAACTTTCGCCGTTACTGGTGACAACCTCATTGATCACAATGGACGGGCCGAAATTTTGAGGTACGGTAAATTGATTCAGATCGCAGCCAAAACAAGATGCTGCGCAGAGCACCGCCATCAACCATACTAAACAATGTCGAAGATGTGTATATCGCATAAACCTTTTCGCTTATCTCTGTATGTTTTTTATTAGTTTACCACAAAAGCAAATAAAATAAAAGCGTACCGTGCGACATTTCTGCAAATTCTTTATGAAATTCTGTCAGCAAAGCAATATGCCCCGCCGCAATAACGGCGAGGCATGTTGATATAAAGTGATTACTCTGCAAGATCTGCTTTTCGTTTAAGAAGCGTTTCAAGCATTTCTGCGGCCACGGCACGCTTACGGCGCTCCTCGTTGACGACCGCTTCCGGTGCGCGCGATACAAACTTTTCGTTTGCGAGTTTAGCATCCGCGCGGGCAACCTCTCCGCGCATCCGTTCGATTTCCTTATCCACGCGCGCACGTTCTTCGTCCAAATCCACAAGCGAGGCAAGCGGAATAAATGCTTCTGCACCTTCACAGACAAGATGAATGTCCGTTTTCAGCGTTTCGCCGCGTTCGGAAGAAACAGTAATCTTTTCGGCGCCGACGAGCTTCATCATCAGTTGATCCGCGCTGCCAAAGTCCGCCGGGTTCGGGACAACGAGCCGCACCTCGATCTTCTGGGCAATCGGTACCTTGCGTTCGGCTCGGAGGTTGCGGATCGAACGCACAACCTCCATCAGAGTCTCCATGGTGGAGGCTTCCTTCGGGAAGATCGGAATGTCATCTTCCTTCGGCCATGCCGTCAGCATGATCGTCTCCTGGTGGTTCGGCAGGCGCTGATACAACTCTTCCGTAATAAACGGCATGAACGGGTGCAGCAGCTGCATGGAAACGGTCAACACCTTCAGCAGCACAGCCGAAACACGTTTCTTTTCTGCGGCGTTGTCGCTGTACAGCGAGGATTTTGCCATCTCGATGTACCAGTCGCAGAAGTTGCCCCAGATGAAATCATAAATCTTTTCAGCTGCAATGTTCAGCTCGAAGGCGTCGAGATTCTTGGTCACTTCCTGTACGGTGGTATTCAGTTTCGTAAGAATCCATTTGTCCGCTATGGAAAGATCTGCTTCATCGAATGACACATCTGCATCCTCATCGAGATTCATGAGTACGAAGCGCGATGCATTGTACACCTTGTTGCAGAAGTTGCGCGCCGCTTCGACCTTCTCCCAGTAGAAGCGCATATCGTTGCCGGCAGCGTTGCCGGTGACAAGCGAGAAGCGCAGCGGATCAGCGCCGTATTTTTCGATGACATCAAGCGGATCAATGCCGTTTCCGAGCGACTTGGACATTTTTCGCCCCTGCGAATCGCGTACAAGGCCATGAATATAGACGGTATCAAACGGCGGCTTCCCCATCACCTCGCAGCCAAAAACGATCATGCGAGCAACCCAGAAGAAGATGATATCATATCCCGTACAAAGCGTATTCGTCGGGTAGAAATAACGAAGCTCCTCGGTATCATCCGGATAGCCGAGCGTAGAGAACGGCCACATGCCGGACGAGAACCATGTGTCGAGCACGTCCTCGTCCTGATGGACAGGCGCACCGCACTTCGGACAGCACGCCGGCGTCGTTTCGGCAACCGTCATTTCACCGCAGTTGTCACAATAGTAAGCCGGGATGCGATGGCCCCACCAAAGTTGCCGGGAAATGCACCAGTCACGAATATTCTCCATCCAATTAAAATAGGTTTTGGAGAAGCGTTCCGGCACAAACCGGACCGCACCGGAGCGCACGGCTTCGATGGCCGGTTTTGCGAGCTCCTTCATGCTGACAAACCATTGCTTTGAAACGAGCGTTTCAATCGTGGTGTGGCAACGATAGCAGGTACCGACATTGTGCGTATAATCCTCGATCTTGACCATATTGCCGGTTTGGAGCAATTCCTCACACAGCGCCTTGCGGCACTCAAAACGATCCATGCCGCAGAACTTGCCGCCAAGCTCATTGATATGGCCGTCGTCGGTAAAGACGCGAATGATGGGCAGATTGGCTCTGGCGCCCACCTCAAAGTCATTCGGATCATGACCCGGCGTAATCTTCACGGCACCGGTACCGAAATCCATCTCACAGTATTCATCGGCGATGATGGGGATTTCACGGCCGACGACGGGAATCACCACGGTCTTGCCGATAATATCCATATACCGGGGATCGTTCGGGTTGACGGCAATTGCGGTATCGCCGAGCATGGTTTCCGGACGAGTCGTTGCAACGGTAATGGAATACGACTTGTCCGGCGCGTCATAGCGAATATGCCACAAATGGGAGGCTTGCTCCTCATATTCGACCTCGGCATCGGAAAGGGCGGTCTTACAGGACGGACACCAGTTGATAATGCGGTCGCCGCGATAAATCAATCCTTTGTCATAGAGGCGCTTAAATACCTTGACAACTGCACGGTTGCAGCCGTCGTCCATTGTAAAGCGTTCCCGTTCCCAGTCGCAGGAGGAACCCATTTTTCGAAGCTGTTTTACGATCGTCGAGCCGTACTGGTTGCGCCAAGCCCATGCGCGTTCCAGAAACTTTTCGCGGCCGATATCGCGTTTGTCGATACCTTCCTTAGCCATCTGCTCTACGATTTTGACTTCCGTAGCAATCGAGGCATGGTCTGTGCCTGGCATCCAAAGCGTCTCATAGCCGCTCATGCGCTTATAGCGGATCAACGTGTCCTGCAGCGTGTTGTCCATGGCATGTCCCATGTGCAGCTTGCCGGTGATGTTGGGCGGCGGAATCACGATGGTATAAGGCTTTTTGTTCGGATTCGGCGCTGCGTGAAAATACCCGTTGCGCTCCCATTTTTCGTACCAAGCCTGTTCCACCGATGCATGGTCGTAGGCTTTCGGCATCTCTTCTTTCATACAAATAACCTCCGTTATCTTTCTCAAAAATGAAAACGTTCCAATCGTCAAAGGACGAATGGAACGTTCGCGGTACCACCTTTGTTAAACAGCATGCGCTGTTTCTCTCTATGCCGATAACGCAGCAACGCGGATACGACTACTGATCTTCCCCGTATCGACTCCCAAGCGACCTTCCGAAATGCCCTTCCGAACCGTTTTTGCAGCCTATGAAACGGTCTCTCTTGCGGCGGCGGATTCGTACTCCTCTTGTTCCGTGTCTTTTCTTAATTTTACCATAAATTGCAGACTTGTCAAGAATTGTTTTCCTTTGCAGCCTGCGCATTGGCCCATGCGATCATCTTTTCTTCCAGAAGATCGAAGCCGCCTGGTCCCCAGGACAGGTATTCTTCATAAAAGTCCTTATCTTTGAAATCGAAGATTTCCCGGCAGTTCTCGGTAATTTCATATTGTCGGCAGAAGCCCATTACATATTTGCAATAGTAAATGGGCATATCGACGGCAATCTCATAGATACGGTCGAGATAGGATTCCATGCCCCATTCCGTAAGAAAGGCTTTCACATCTTCCTTTGTCGCCCCTTTTCCGTTGACCTTCAACGATGCGGTCAGCACAATCAGATTGGATAGGTTGCTGTTCAGCACAGAGGTCATACATTCTGCCGTACCGAACATATCCGCCCGCTTGGCTATGCTGTATTCAGCATTATTCGCCCATCCCTCAGCATACCCGATGGGTTCAATCGCCATTTGAAACAGTGGGATCGTTCCGAGTGCATACTGGTAGGTATACTGGTACATATGACCGGGATACCCTTCGTGCGCAAGTGTCAGAAGATTTGTTTTGGCGGTGGGATTGATCAGAATTGTATTATCCGTATAATGATCGACCGGCGGAATCAGATAGGCAGCCGGACTGAAGCCCTCCTGCAATTCGGGCGGGATATTGCGAAGCGTGCGCGATACAGCAGGCATCGGCGGCACGATATCCGTGATCAGCGTTTTCAGATACCGTTCGTCTCCTTCGACGGTGCCGGTCGTGATTGTATTCTTTCTGCCGCTGCTCTTATTGTTCGCCGCCATCAACGGATAATACAGATCCATAGCACTTGTCTCGAGGAAGTCTATGGTCTCGTTGATCGTCCAGTCACTGCCGGATTCCGTGCGGATCTGCAAAGCAAAATAACGAAGCGAATCCGCACCAAGCTCTTTTGCACCGACTTTCGCCCTGCAATATGGCTGCAGAGCGGATAGTCCATCGCGAAGCGTCTGATAGGCGTCTGTATAAACCGTCCGGACGATCTCATCGTTTTGCTGATAGTAGGCCAGCTTTTGCTCGCTGTCGATCCATGTCGCGTCATCAAGTGCCTCGCGGAAAGTCGTTTGCAGATAACTTGTATTGCGATTCTCAATGACGTGATCGAGGTCTGTCAATATGGCTTCCAAGGAAGTTTCCGTCATGAAAATCCCGAGCTCCGCGCGTTTTTGCTCAATGGCAAGAATTTGTCCAAAGTAGCGCGGCACATCCTGCAGGAGCGTCAAATAATGCTCGACATCGGCAATGTTCCGGAATGTATATAAGCCGAAAAGCAATGGCAGGTTCACATGGATTCCGACGTACTCTTCAAGCGGTTCATAGTAATAGAAAAGGTCTTCGCTCTCCAGCTCGTTTTCAAAATAGCGGATATACGTATCATAAGCAAACCGGTACTGTTCGCTGAGATTGTCCGCATCGAATTTTTGCAGCCGGTCGAGCCATCGTCTGCACGATGTGATCCATTCCGCATGATGCTCCTCGGATAAATCGCCTAAGATAACAGGAACCGCGGATTCGTCGATGCCGAAAGCGGAGGGATCATAACAGAACTGATCGAGCATCGTGATATCATCCGTCGCATACCAGGTGAAAATTTCACGATCCAACGCCAGAAAGGCTTCGTTCGTCTGCGGATTTCCATTTTCCTTCTCAACGACCTCGCTTGGCTTTTGCGCCGTTGTGTCCAAAAGCTCGCTCAGCTCCGGTATTTTGCCGGTCAGCTCTTCCTTGACGGTTTCGGTAACCTGCTCTTTGATTTGCTCTTTGACTTCTTCGGGCGTGCAGGAAGCGCAGCTGAACGCGGTGCATCCCAACACCGCATAAGAACAGCCGAGCGTTTGCAGTAGCAATAATAGAGCGAACAGCGCAGACGCTATTCGTTTTCTCATCGAATGATTCATGCCAACAGAATATCTCCTTTTTCTGTCCATGTTTTATGGGCTGCATCGACCGACAATCGCTTTAAGGCCGTTACCATATCCTCCGGCATCGGTGCCGTAAATGTCATCTGTTCCCCTGTTCTTGGATGGGTAAACACAAGCTTGTACCCATGCAGAGCTTGCGAATACAGGCCGAGCTTCGGTGCAATCGAACCATACACAGGGTCGCCGATGATCGGATGCTTACAATAGGCCATGTGAACTCTGATCTGATGTGTTCTTCCGGTCTCTAATTCCACATGCAAAAAGGTTGCATCTCCGAAGCGATCCAGCACGCGCCAATGCGTGACGGCTCTCTTTCCGTCCGCAACGACAGCCATACGCTTTCGATCCACAGGGTGCCGCGCAATCGGTTCGTCGATCGTGCCGTTATCCTCTTTCAGATTGCCGTGAACGAGGCATACATAACTTCGGTGTGCAGAATGATCGGCAAATTGGGCAGCCAATTTCTCATGCGTGAAATCGTTTTTAGCTACCACGAGCAAGCCGGATGTGTCTTTGTCGATCCGATGAACAATGCCCGGCCGCACGGAACCGCCGAGCGTGCTTAATGATCCGAAGTGATACAGCAGCGCATTGACAAGCGTTCCGTCCGGATTTCCCGGCGCTGGATGCACAACCATCCCTTTCGGCTTTCGCACAACGCAAAGATCATCATCCTCATACGCCAAATCCAATGGAATATCCTGCGGCACAGCTTCGAATTCCTGTAATTGCGGCACATGCAGAAGCAGGGTATCGCCTGCCTTTACAGGGGTATTCCCCTTGGCAGTTTTATCGTTGATCGAAAGGGCGCCGTCTTTGATCCACTTTTGGAGTTGTGATCGTGTATACTCCGTGACAGACGCCAGATACGAATCGGCGCGCGCTGCTTCCTGCTCGGCAATCAGTACCAAGGTTTCCGTGCTCATTTGTGATCCTTGTCCGGTTCGTCGGGATCCTGTACGGCAGGCTGTTGCTGCACTTCAGGCTCTTCCGGGATCTCCTCTTCAAAGATTGACAAGCGTTTTGCCTTGCGTGCTTTTTCCTCCTCAGCGGCTTCCTGGCGCGTGCGCAGATGGAACAGCCACCGCACATCGTCCTCAATCACATCAAACAGGCCATCCTTTTTAACAAACAGTGTTTCAATGACAATCAGTGCTATGGCAATGCAAATGGCAGAGTCCGCGATATTGAAGATCGGAAAATCAATAAATTTGGCATAGATCATGTCCCGCACATAGCCGAACGCAATCCGATCATACAAATTGCCGATCGAACCGCCGATCAAAAGGCCGTACGTAAAGGCGCTGAGACGCGACATTTTTTTATGATTACGGACTGCAAAGAACAGTAGCAGAAACAGAAAAACAGCGGTCATGGATGCAAGCAGCCGCGCCGCCCATTGCGTGCCGTTGCCGATTCCGAACAGCGCGGCATCGTTGGCCGTAAAGCTGAGAACGATAAAATTCCCGTCTGCTGGGATGCTGTTTCTTGCAGCGACAGAAGCCAGAAATTGTTTCAAGGCCGTCAGATCGGCAGGCGCGCCCGTATAGCCGAGCGTGCCGACAACATGACCGTAAAAGATGGCATACTTAGAAATCTGATCCAATACCAGAACGACAGCAGCCGTCAGAAAAATCCACATATCCTATATACTCCTTTTATACGGTAAATACACCGCGATACAATATTTCATAGATGGATTGCGCAAGCAGCACGCGATCCACATAACGGTCGGTTTCTCCGAACGGAATATACGCTATGCCGCCTTTGCTGTCCAGTCCGTAATCGGAAAGCCATTGCGTTGCGCGATGCGGCCCCGCATTATAAGCTGCCAAAACGATTTTCGGGTTATTGTCAAACGTATTCATCTGCTGCCGCAGATAATAGGTTCCGAAACGAATCGACGTTTCCGGATCAAAAAGCATGTCCGGATCGTATGCAATTCCCAACGCTTCGGCAATTTCCGCACCCGTCGCCGGCATCACCTGCATCAGTCCGCGTGCGCCCGCACCGCTTTGCGCGTTCGGATTAAACTTGCTTTCGGTAAAAATGACGCCGCACACGAAATACGGATCCAAATCATTCTCCCGGCTGTAAGCGGCGATCCAATCTGCATACGCCAATTTATACCGGAGCTTTGCAACGGAAGGCACGACCCATCCGAATAGTAGTACAATCGCAAGTAAAACGGCGGCAACGATGCTTGCCGTTATTAAAATGCGTTTCTGCGTATGCGTCAAAGCTCGTTCCTCCATCGTTCCAACAAAGACAGAACCTGCTTTTGCAGTTCTTCCCTGTCTCCTTCATTATAAATCACTTCGGTAGCAAGCGATTTGCGCTGTTCGTCCGTGATCTGCGCACGTATTCTGGCGCACGCCTGTTCTTCCGATACGCCGTCCCTTTGCAGAATACGCTGTATCCGCTGCTTTTCATCGCAAAGGACGGCAACGGTTCGGTCGCAGAAGTGATCATATCCGCTTTCAAACAGCAGCGGAACCTCCCAAATGACGATGGGGGCGTCCATTTGTGCTGTCGTCTCTTGCATCACCTGCAAAACATACGGATGAATAATGGCGTTCAATACTTCTCGTGAAGCTGTGTCGGAAAACACTTGTGCGGCGATCCATTGCCGGTTTGCACTGCCATCAGCATGCAGACATTCCGGTCCGAATAAGGCAACTGTTTTTTGATAGCAGTCTGTTCCCGGATCGAGGGCCGCGCGCGATATCGCGTCAGCATCTATAACCGGAATGCTGGCCTGTCGGAAAAAGAAGGAAACGGTGCTTTTTCCGGAGCCGATCCCGCCTGTCAGTCCGATAATGTATGTTTTTTTGTTGCTTTCCTTACTTGGTTTCATACCAGCTGTTTCCGATTTTAGCTTCTGCAAGCAGCTTAACCTTTAGAGTGACGACCTGCTCCATGCACGCCTGCATCAAAGTGGCGACACGTTCGGCTTCCTGCTTCGGGGCATCTACGATCAATTCGTCGTGGATCTGCAGGACGAGCTTTGCGGCCATCCCGTTCTCCTGCAGCTTGTGATGAACAGCGATCATAGCGAGCTTGATGATATCGGCGGCGCTGCCTTGGATGGGCATATTCATGGCAACGCGCTCACCGAACTGCCGTACATTATAGTTGCTGCTCTTGAGTTCCGGCAAAGGCCGTCTGCGATGAAACAGCGTTTCCGCATATCCGTGTTCCTTGCCGAGCGCAACGCTGTCCTTCAAATAGGTCTCCACCTGCGGATACCGTTCAAAGTAGCGGCGAATATAGGCTGAAGCCGTTTTAACGCCGACACCGAGATTGTTAGCAAGGCCGAAATCGGAAATGCCGTAGACAATCCCGAAATTGACGGCTTTCGCGGCGCTTCGCTGCTCCTTGGTCACATCTGAAAGCGGCACATGAAAGACCTCTGCCGCTGTTCTTGCATGGATGTCCTCGCCGGCGTTAAAGGCTTGAATGAACGCTTCGTCGCCGCTGATATGCGCAAGCAGCCGCAGCTCGATCTGTGAGTAATCCGCGCCGACAAGCACATTTCCCTCGGAGGGAATGAACGCTTTTCGAATTTCACGTCCCTCTGCGGTGCGGACAGGGATATTCTGCAGGTTCGGCTCGACGCTTGAAATTCTGCCGGTTGCCGTTACACATTGCATAAACCGCGTATGAATTCGTCCGTCGGAGGCCTGCTGCTTTAGCAATCCTTCGGCAAATGTGCTGTCAAGCTTCGTTAAGAATCTATATTGCAGTACGTCCGGTATGATCGGGTCCAATCCGGCGATTGCTTCGAGAGCTTCCGCATCGGTGGAATATCCTGTTTTAGTCTTCTTCTGCGCCGGCAGACCGAGCTTTTCAAACAGGATATGACCAAGCTGTTTGGTTGACAAAATATTAAAGGTTTCTCCTGCTCGATCATAGATGCGCTTTTCCAAGGCGGATGCCGCGGAATGGAATTCATCATGCAGCTGGAGAAGAACGTCGGCATCTACGCGTACGCCGTTGCGTTCCATGTCGAATAAAACAAGCTGCAGCGGGAGCTCCATTTCCCGATATAAGGCGTCCATGCCTGCTGCTGTAATTGCCTGTTCCATCGGTAAGCGAATCGCAAACAGGCACGAGGCGTTGGCATGCTCCGTTTGCAGATATGCCGTGCAGCACGCCGAAAACGATTCGCTCGGCCGGTTGCTTTGCAGCAGATAGTCGGCAATCTTGGCATCGAAAACAATGGCCGGAATCTCCGTATCCTCCGTAAACGCCTTGTGCAGCAGGTTCTTCCCTTCGTATGTCAGCAGCTTAGCCTTATGCGACACGACCCAATCGTGCAAAATAGCATACGCTTCCGATTCTTCCATCGGCACATCGAACAGCGTTTCTCCTGCAGTCAAAGCATAGGACGTCTTTGCATCAAATGCGAACCCGAAGGTCGGTTCCGTCAGAACGGCTATCTCACTATCGTCACGATGCTCTTCCAATATCTTTCGCAGCGATTCCGCATTTTCAACGGAAACGGTTTCCGAAACGAATGTCGTTGCAGAATTTTCAGCAATTATTTTACCGTCCGGCAGCCGATTGGCTATGGAGTTCAATTCCAAGGCAAGCAGACGCGGCTTTGCGTCGCCTGCATTTTGCATATCGAATTCACAATCGGCAAGCGATTCTTTTACCGGTGCGTCGCACACGATTGTGCCGAGCCAATAGGAAAACCGCGCGCTCTTTTCCCCTTCCCGTACACGTTCGCCGAGTTTTCCTTTGATTTCATCGGCATGCATGAGGATACCGTCCAGATCGCCGTAGGTAGACAGCAGCTTCAGCGCCGTCTTTTCGCCAACGCCTGCTATGCCGGGAATATTATCCGATGCGTCCCCCATCAGCGCCTTTAGATCCCGCATCCGATCCGGCGTCAGACCATAGCGGTTTTGCAATTCCGTTTCATCTATGATTGTATTATCCTTGGTATAATAGATTTTCGTCAGCGGCGTAATCAGCTGAAACGAATCGCGGTCGCCTGTGACAATCAACGTTTCTACGTCGTTTTTCTCTGCGATTCGGGAGAACGTGCCCAAAATATCGTCCGCTTCATAGCCTTCACATTCTATAACGGCAACATGGAGCAGTGCAAGAAGCGAGCGAATCTCATCCATCTGCTTCAGAAGATCATCTGTCGGCGGCGTGCGTCCGGCCTTATATTCGCTGTATTGCTGATGACGGAATGTCGGCTTGTGCATATCGAAAGCAACGAGCACGTATTCCGGCTCATCCTTTAATAGTTCCAAGAGCTTCGTTAAAAAGCCCTTTATCGCGCCAGTCGGAAAGCCGTCGCGCGTGGTCAGATTCGCCTTAAAAAACGCATAATACGCTTGATACAATAAGCTGTTGCCGTCGATGGCAAGCAGCTTTTGCCGTTTCTTTTCTTCTTGGCTCATGGCAGTTCTCCTATGACATCATATACCATCGGACGTTCCTCCGGTTTTGTGTCGGAGAAAGTAAAAGCTCTATGGAATTCCCGTATGGCATCCTCGGCCTTGGCGGAATCGTTGATATACATATAACAAAGCGGTTCATCGGCTCTTACATAATCGCCGTACCGTTTTTGCATCACAAGACCGACAGCGGGATCTATGATATCCGCTTTTGTCGCTCGTCCTGCGCCGAGTATCTGAGCCGCATTGCCGATACAGACAGCCTTGATGTTGGCAATATACCCTGCCCGCGTCGGATAGATCGGTCGAACCTCCTTGACACGACACAGCTCATCGATGCGTTCCATACACAGATACGAAGCGTCGCCACCCTGCGCCGTAATCATCTGCCGCAGCTTTTTCAAACCGGCGCCGCTTACGATCGCGGCTTCGAGCAATGCTTTTGCGGTTTCCACATCCTCCGTGAGATTCGAAACGATCAGCATATATACGCCAAGCATCAAACAGACTCTGTACAGAGGATCGTCCTTATCAATCTTTCCGGACAGCAGCTGAACGGCTTCCCGCACCTCCAAGGCGTTGCCGACAGCCATACCGAGCGGTTGATTCATGTCGGTTAAGATCGCCACAACGCGTTTGCCCATGCGTTTCCCGATTTCGACCATCAGCTTGGCAAGCTCTTTCGCCTGCTCCACCGTAGACATGAATGCACCGGAACCGACCTTCACATCCAAAACAATCGAATCGGCGCCTGCAGCGAGCTTTTTGGACATAATGCTGGAGGCGATCAAGGGTATGCTGCGGACCGTTGCGGTCACATCTCGCAGAGCGTACATCTTTTTATCGGCAGGGTCTAGATTGCCGGACTGTCCGATTACCGCTACGCCGATATGATTGACGATGCGCTTAAACCGATCCATGGGTATCTCGATCTGCGTTCCCGGAATGGCTTCGAGCTTATCGAGCGTTCCGCCGGTATGGCCGAGCCCGCGTCCGCTCATTTTGGCAACCGTGCCGCCGCAGGCAGCAACAAGCGGCGCAACGACCAAAGTCGTTGTATCGCCGACGCCGCCGGTTGAATGCTTATCCACCTTAACGCCCTTCAAATCGGAAAGATCGACGATGTCGCCAGAATGCATCATTTCCATCGTCAGGTCCGTGGCCTCGCGATCCGACATGCCGCGAAAAACAATCGCCATCTGCATGGCTGCCATTTGATAATCGGGTACCGAACCATCTAAAAAGCCGTGGATCAAGAAGGATATTTCCTCACTTGTCAGCTCTTCTCCGTTGACCTTTTTTTCGATCAAATCTACTGTACGCATTGTTTTACCTCCGTCTGCTCGTTTACGTAAGGTTATTCTGCCCTGTTCTGCATTTTCTCTTTCATGCTTTGAGCGTTGTATACAGCGTGTCCAAATCAGCAAGATAAGAAGCCGGAAGCCGCAGATAGGGCGTATGCCCCGCACAGATGGATTCTGCATGCTTCAGTATTGCATCTGCATTGCCGCAGGCAATGACTCGGCCGGTGTGGCGGCAACGATCAAACAGATTCAATTTGTCTGCCATATAGTCCGGTCCATCCATTACTCTTGCTCCGAAGAATTGCAGGATCGCAACAACATCGTTTTCTGTTTCCTTATGTTTCGTCAGCACCGTTATTTCGCATTTCTGCAGTCTTGGATCAATCGCCTGCTCGCTTTCGGAAACGAACAGCGCCCGTTTCATCCCCTCCCCTTTATCATCGTCCTTCCAATCGGCAAGCGGCAGAATCATCCTTCGATACCCGTAATCGAGAACCGATCGGATGGCTGCTCCGAGACATTCCGATGAGAACGTTTTTTCCACTTGCAAAGCAGCGGCATCAAAAACAGCAACCGATCCCGGCAGTATACCGAGCAAAACCTGTTTTCTGCCGGAATCAACGCATCTGACGGGAAGCCATTCAAACCGTCCGCGAAGGGCGTATGTCAGCGCATACGCCGTTCCGATTCCGCCGTCCGATGCCGGGCAGTATCGAACCGTCCAGTCCTGCTCTGCAAAGGCTCTTCCGGCAGCCCGCAGGGCAGCGGAATACCCAAGCGATGTCTGGTAAGTGTCCATGATAAGCAGCATATTCTTCTTTGCGCTTGCCCGCATGGGATCCGGTAACTTTTCCGGGAGAAACGTCTTACCCTTTTCAGAACGATGTAAAACGCCCTCTGCGTCGATTTCGGCAAGAACGTTGTATTCCAAAAAGCTGTCTATCGCATTTGTCTGATACAGCGGGTAATGCAGACTCAATTCGCAATGCAAACGACTCAGGTCCTTCCAAACAGCGCAGTTCGCACGGTTTTGCGTCACCTCTTTCTGATACAGAATACAAAGGTATTCCCTATCGGCGCTGCCGGGTTTGCCTTGCTGCAAGCATTCCAGCAGCTCCGTTCCATTCCAGTTGCCTCCCGCACGCAGCGCGGAAAGAGCAATGCTCCAACAATGCTTTTTCGTTTCAACGGTGTCATCCGATACCGGGAAGCTCATGCCGATCGGAAAATATTCCCAAATCATATCCCTTCCTCCGACTGCAAGCGTATCACTTCGTCTTCCGCCGCTTCAAGCTGTTCGTACAGCTCGGTTTCCCGCTGCTGTATCTCGCCGAGTCTTGCGCAGAGCTCCTCTATTTGCTTGAAGGCTCCGTCCGATACAGCCTTGTCCATTTCCGCTTCAAGGCGATTTCGCACATTGTCGTTTTCCTCTATCTCGCGTTCGATGCGTTTAAGGCTCTGTTTCGCAGCGGCAAGCGCCGCTTTCGCTTCTTTTCGCTTTACGTAAGTATTGCCCGAAAGGTCTTTACGCTCCTCGCTTTGCTGCTTAGCCGCGGGACGGATTTTGTCAAACAAATCTTCATTCTCATCTGTCTGCTCGATAAAGCCGTGTTCTGTCAGCAGCAGGATCCGATCGGCAAGCTTTTTGACCAAATACCGATCATGTGATACGATCAATACCGTTCCCGTAAACCGCTCTACGGCTTTTTCAAGCACCTCTGCCGATGCAATATCCAAATGGTTTGTCGGCTCATCCAAAAGCAGAACATTGGCGCCGGAGAGTACGAGCTTCAAAAGCTGAATTCTTGCGCGTTCGCCGCCGGACAGCGTGCCGATCACCTTGTCGATATCGTCGCCGCGGAACAGGAACATGCCGAGATAGCCGCGCAGTTCATTTGGCAGTAGCATCGGAAACGAATCATACATTTCCTGCAGAATCGTTTTCTCCTCATGCAGATCCCGCGTATGCTGTGCATAGTATCCCAACTGAACGCCTGCGCCGAGCTTATACATACCGCCGGAAGGCGATTCCTGTCCGGTCAGAATTTTCAGCAGTGTGGATTTTCCGCAACCGTTTTCACCGATCAGACAAACGCACTCACCCTTTTGAATCAAGACATTTAAGGAATCAAATACCGGAATGCCTTGATAGTCTTTGGCAAGATCCTTTATAACGATCACTTCATTGCCGGTCGGCTTAGGATCCGGAAACCGGAAAACGACGCTTTTTTCATCTTTCTCCGGCGGAACCATTTCTGCACGGATCCTTTCGATTTGCTTCTCCTTAGAGGCAATCGTAATATAATTGCGTTCCTGATTCCAACGCTTCTGTTGTGCGATGATGCCCTCGATCCGTTTGATTTCCTTTTGCTGCCGCAAATAAATCTTTTCCGACAATTCCCTTGCCGAAAGCTTCTGTTCCATATACCGGGTATAATTTCCCGACCCGGAGCGAATGGAGGCATGGGTCAATTCCAAGATGCGAGTGACGGTTCCATCCAAAAAAGCGCGGTCATGAGAAATAACCAATACAGCGCCGCGAAACGCTTTTATATAGTCCTCAAGCCACCGAACCGCTACGATATCTAAATTGTTTGTCGGTTCGTCCAGGAGCAAAAGGTCGGCGTTTCGCAGAATCGCCCTCGCCAGCATGGCCTTGGAAATCTGTCCGCCCGAGAACTCCAATACGGAGCGGTTCAGGTCCTTTTCCGAAAAACCGAGTCCAAGCAGCGCCGAGCGTGTGCGGGCACGGAAGGTCGATCCGCCGAGGCGGTCAAACGTCATGAGCAGCGAGTCCTGAAGACGAATCAATCTATCCCGTTCATCGGGATTGTTCTCGATCCGCAAGGTAAGATCGTTCAGCTTTTCCTCGGCTGCAATCACCTCGGAAAACGCCTGCAGTGTAAAGTCATACAAACTGACATTGCCGGATAACTGCGGCTGCTGCTCCACATACGATACGCGTACGCCGCTGCCGAAATGCACATTTCCGGTATCCGCTTCCTCCTGTCCCAACAGCATGTGCAGCAGCGTGGTCTTTCCGGTTCCGTTTACGCCGATCAGTCCCACATGCTCTCCAGGCTGAATCTCAAAGGAAACGTCCGAAAACAAGGTTCGCACGCCGAAGGATTTTTTCAGATTGTCTACTTTTAATACTGCCATACGTAAAGACAGTATACCACAGATTGGCGTTTATGGGAATAACTAAAAAATATTCATAAAAATTTCAAGATTCATCAGGGCAGCATCCGTCGTTTTCTGTTATAATGATTATGGAAAAGGAGGTATCTTGATGAATCCATCCAATAAAAACAAAAAGCATCGTCTCCCTTTGGGCGTGTTTATATTGATCATCGGAATCGCCGGCATCATCGGCGTAGCTGTGCTGTGTGCATTTACACTTCGCTTTGGATCGTTTGCCTTTTTGAAAGACGCCAACCGGCAAAGCGAGTACCTGACAGTTGAGGAAATACACGTCGATTCCGCTTCGCTGCTGACTGCTTCTCCCGTTATGACGGAAGAGCCCACCGAGGAACCTACCGCCGTCCCCACGGAATCCGTTTCACAAATCAGTATTTCTGCCTACTCCACGCTGCAGTTCGGTGATGAAAATACGGATGTTGCCAAGCTGAACGCGCGCTTGATGGAGCTTGGGTATATGGATTACGACGAATTGTTTTCCACCTTTACGTCTACAACGGAAAAGGCTGTTATGCTGTTTCAGCGTGCGAGCGATCTGCCGCAAACCGGGATTGCCACCAATGAATTGCAGGAGCTGCTGTATGCCGAAAATGCCCAGCTGTATCGTGTCAAACTGAACGATGACGGCGTGGATGTCAAGGGCGTACAGGAACGCTTATATGAGCTTGGCTATTATACCGACAAGATTTCCGGATATTTCGGCCCGCAGACGGAAATGGCCGTTCGCATGTTCCAGTCCAAAAACAATATTTCCATAGACGGACAGGTCAATCGCGATACGAGCGGCGTACTGTATTCCGGGGACGCGGTGCCTTTGGCTACACCGACGCCGACCCCCACGCCTACACCGACACCGACGCCCGAACCAACGCCGACGCCGAGGCAGTCCTCGCAAAGAACATCAAGTGCGACCAAGAAGCCGCAGGAAACTTCTTCGTCCGGTAACCAGTCGCAGGCTACGCCGAAAGCAACAGCCACGCCAAAGCCGCAAAGCACCTATAAGGCGCCGACCGGCAGCTTCGGATCCGGCATCGAGGGCATGATTGCCTGTGCGCAGGCGCATCTCGGTGCACCGTACGTATACGGTGCAAGCGGTCCGGATTCTTTCGACTGTTCCGGTTTTGTCTGCTACTGCATGAAGCAGGCGGGCTTCTCCGTCTCCCGTACATCGTCCCGCAATCTTGCTTCGCACAGCGGCTGGACGCTGATCGAAAATATCAGTGATCTGAAACGCGGCGATTTGATCTTCTGGTGCAGCGATGATTCCGATACCGTCAGCCACGTTGCGATCTGCACCGGCGGTACGAGCTTTATCCACGCCAGCGCCTCCGGCGGATGCGTAAAAACCGGCAGCATCGGCAGCAGCGATAAAAACTACTGGTATCGCAATTTTGTTTGCGGAAGGCGGTTTGCATAATGCCTTGCACGATATGTCCTCGAAACTGCCATATTGACAGAACAGCCGCAAATGGGTTTTGCGGCTGTTCTTCTGTTCCCAAGGTTGCCCGCGCTGCTTTGCATTTTGATGAAGAGCCTTGTATCAGCGGTACACGCGGCAGCGGAACGATTTTCTTTTCCGGCTGCAATTTGAAATGCATCTTTTGCCAAAACATCGTATTGCAGGACGGAACCCTCGGTGAACCGTTTACCGTGGATCATCTTGTCGAAACAATGCTTGCATTGCAATCACGCGGCGCACACAATATCAACCTTGTCACCCCTACACCCCATCGGGATATACTGGTTCCTGCTCTTCGCGCCGCAAAAGAGAACGGTCTTTCTATCCCAGTGCTATACAATACGAACGCGTATGAAACGGTCGAAACCATTCGTGCGTATGAGGGCTTGGTGGACTTATACTTGCCTGATTTGAAGTATCACGATGATCGGCTTGCACGTAAATTCTCCAAAGTAACCGGTTATTTTCCCATCGCTTTGGAGGCTATCCGCGAGATGGTTCGACAAACAGGATTCATGCAAACGGATAACAGCGGAATGGCGCTGCGTGGAGTTCGTATTCGCCATCTTGTCCTGCCCGGATGCGTATTTGACACTCGCGCCGTTTTGAACGCTGTTGCAGAAACCTTTGGCACGGATATTCCGCTGTCGCTCATGTCACAATATACCCCAATGCCTGCATGCAAAGAGCCGCCGCTTTCACGACGGCTTACCAAGCGTGAATATGAATCGGCTGTCGAGCATTGTATTTCGCTCGGATTTCAAAATGTGTATATACAGGGCTTTGAAAGCGTCGGCACAAACTATACGCCGCCGTTTTCCGATCACGTGACGTTATAATACCTCGTTCTCGATAAACCATGCCACGCCGTCGTCGGCACAGCTTGGCAAGATACGATCCGATACGGCTTTGACGGAATCGCCTCCGTTGGCGACGCAGCACCCGATACCTGCCCATTCGATCATGCTTTGATCCAATGTATTGTCACCGATGGCAACGACTTCGCTACGATCAAATCCGTAATAGTCTGCGATCCATTTTAATGCAGATGCTTTATCGGTCGTCTTGCTGCCTACCTCTAAAAATCCCGGTTTGCTGGTCAGAACATGCAGCGTATCGGGCAGCATCGCTTCCACCTTCGGCAGCATTTCGCCAATGGTCGAAGGGTCGGTATACATTAGGATCTTCGGCGTTGTAGTAAGATCGTGCTGCAGCAGATCGGGGTCGATCCGATACGGCAAATGCATCACATTGGTATACGCTTCCGTAAAGGCATTCCATTCACGAAATACGACGATATCGCCGTCATAGATCTGTGCATGTAGGCCGAACGCATCGGCTGCCCGAAAACAAGCTCTGGATTCTTCCTCCGTAAAATAATGCGTATACAGCGGCTTACCCGTAATGCCGTCGGATACCAGAGCGCCGCCATAGTTGATCACGGGTTCATCCAACTGCAGCTGTTTCCGTATCGGTTCGGAACCGGCAAACCCTCGTCCGGTAGCAATGATAATCTTCACGCCCTTCTCCCTTGCCTTTGCAATCGCGTCCGCATTGCGTGGTGACACGGGCTTTCCGGAAATCACAAGCGTATCGTCTATATCCAATGCAATCAATCGAATCATTCTGTTTCCTTTCATTGCCGTCAACATCATTTATATGGTATTATACAACGATTCCGGATCGGATGCAAGATGATAAAAGGGAGCGCCGAAACGCTCCCTTTCGTGAATATTCCTTGTTTATTGATCTTCGTCGTCAAAGAGGTCTTCCGTTTCTTCCCCTGTTTCGGCCTCATCGGAATCATCTTCTGCTGTTTCCGAGTCGTCTTCATCGTCCATGACAGCGCGAGTAGCGCGGCGTTTGCGATAAATGATTAACACAACGATAATCATTTGGATCGCTAAAAACGCTATGCCGATATCCAGTATCAGAATGCCGAGTGTGGAATTGCTCCAAGATGTACAGCCGCCTTCACCGTCGGTGACAAGCGTGCCGATCCGTCCGGCCGGTGTCGGTGAAGGGGATGGTGTTGCGCTTGGAGATGGTGTCGGTTTCGGCGCAGGCGTAGCCGTTGGTGCAGCTGTGGGTGTCTGTGTCGGTGTAGCAGTCGGTTTTACAGTCGGTGTCGCCGTCGGCTTGCGCGTGGGGGTCGCGGTAGGCTTGCGCGTAGGACGAGGCGTATCTTCCTCATCGTCATCATCCGGCTCCGGCGTCGGCTTCTTTGTCGGCGTGGGAGTCGGCTCGGGTGTCGCAGTCGGTTCCGGCGTCGGTGTATCCGTTGGTTCTGCTGTAGGCTCTTCCGTCGGCTCGACGGTCGGTTCTGCCGTAGGCTCCTCCGTCGGCTCGGCAGTCGGTTCTGTCGTAGGTTCTTCTGTCGGTTCTACGGCAGGCGTCTCCGTCGGCTCTGCCACCGGCTCCCCGGTAGGCTGTTCACTCGGGTCGGCAGAAGGCTGCTCGGTGGCTTCCGGAGTCGGTTCCGTTGTCGGTTCCGTCGTGGGGAGCACCGATTCGCTCGGCGTTTCGACAATGCTTAGCGTCAAGAATGTCTGCTCCTCTGCCATATAGGATGCCACTTCCCCATCGTTATACAGACTGTACGCCGTATCCTGTAGCTTGACGGAAAGCTCGCCTGTCTTCTCCACACGGAAAATCAAAGAGAGCAGATACCCGGAGGCCGGACAGCCGTAATCATTGGCAAACGAAATATGTATTTTCCCGGGCTCAGCAGGGTTCACAGCCCAAACCGAATCCGCCGCAACCGAGGTAGTACGCGTCTGTTCGTCGATCAGCGAAAAGCCACCGTAGGTGAGCGATTCGCTGTCATACGTCACCGTACATTCCCACGTATTGAGAAGCCCTGGATTTTCCGTCGGCACAGATATGAAAATCGGTACAGTTACCGTATCGCCGACCGTTGCCTGTACCGGTTCCGCGCTCCATATCATATCTTCCGCCGCGGAATATGATACCGATGCCAAAAGCAGCAAGCAAGCTATGCATGTGATAAAAGGAAGCAGTCGCTTTTTCATAGACAACCCTTTCTGTATAGTAGAACCATTTGTGTACAGTATAACGCAAACCTCTGCTTTCGTCAAATCCACTTTATGGATCGGCAAAAAGTTTCCTTTCGTTTTGCAAAGATGTTTCTAAATGTTTGAAAAGCAGGCTTCGTTCACAATGTTTTTCCTGCAATTCCCGCGAAAAGTGTTTGCTTCCTTGCAAAAATATGGTATACTTACCGAGTTGGAGGTATACTATGCAGATTTATAATACCATGACCCGTAAAAAGGAAGAGCTTGTCCCTATGCAGGCGGGACAGATTTCAATGTATGTTTGCGGCCCGACCGTGTACGACTTTATCCATATCGGCAATGCACGTCCGCTGATCGTCTTTGACACGATGCGCCGGTATCTTGAATCTCGCGGCTACAAAGTGACGTATGTGCAGAACTTTACCGATATCGACGATAAGCTGATTCGTCGCGCCAACGCCGAAAACACCACCGTGCCGGCGCTTGCCGAACGATTTATCAAAGAATACTATACCGACGCCGATTCGCTCGGCATCATGCGGTCTACCGTCAACCCACGCGCTACGGAGCATATTGACGATATCATTGACCTTGTCAAAACGCTGATCGACAAGGGGCACGCCTATGCCGTTGAAAACGGCGACGTTTATTTTTCCGTTCGCAGCTATCCCGGCTACGGCAAGCTGAAGGGACAGGATATCAACGACATGGAAAACGGCGTTCGTATTGATCCGAGCGATATCAAGCGCGACCCGCTCGATTTCGCGCTTTGGAAAGGCGCCAAGCCCGGCGAGCCCAGTTGGCCATCGCCTTGGGGTGAAGGCCGTCCAGGTTGGCATATCGAGTGCTCTGCAATGAGCATGCATATCCTTGGGCCGACATTTGACATTCACGGCGGCGGTCAGGATCTGATCTTCCCGCATCATGAAAACGAAATCGCGCAAAGCGAAGCCGCAACCGGCAAGCCCTTTGCGCATTATTGGATGCACAACGGCTATCTGAACATCGACAATCAAAAGATGTCCAAGTCGCTCGGCAACTTCTTCCGCGTGCGGGACATCACAAAGGAATCCGATCCCGAGGCCTTGCGTATGTTTATGCTCGGTGCAAACTATCGGAATCCGCTGAACTTCTCGCGTGAGCTCATGGATCAGGCCGTTACCTCCCTTACAAGGCTTCGCACAGCCAAGGAACGTTTGGAAGCGACGCCTGTAGATAACAACGTTGCGACGCCCGATCTTGCCAAGACACTACAAGGATTCCGTGATCGTTTTAACGAAGCTATGGACGATGATCTCAATACCGCCGACGCACTTGGGGTGCTGTTTGATGTGGCGCGGTTCGTAAACATCTTTGCTTCCGAGCCGAAGTCTCAAAGCGATATAGATGCTGTCAAGAATTGCTATGCCGACCTGTCCGGGATACTCGGTTTGCTGCAAAAGAAAACTGCCGACGAATTCCCCGCTGATGCGGTGCGTTTGCTCGAGGAGCGCACAGCAGCCCGTAAAGCGAAGGACTGGGCAAAAGCCGATGCGATTCGCGCCGAGCTCAAGGAAATGGGCTACGCCGTTGAGGATTCGGCACAAGGCCCGAAACTGAAAAAGCTGTAAGACGGAAAGGACTGTTTCTATGAATTTTCTCTTTACGATTGTTCTGCTTGCTATCGCAGGCTATGTTTTGTACAGTGCCGTCACCGGTAAGGGCAAGCTGTTCTCCGTAGACAATATCATTGAGGAAAAGATTCCGCAGTTCATCAAGCTGCTTCGGCCGCTCTATCTGGCGCTCGGTGTCATTATGCTCGTTATGGCTCTGACCTCCGGATTTCAGAACGTAGTCTACGCCGATGTTGCCTATCGTTTCACCGACGATTTTAAAACCTATTATGCGGACAATATTGACGCCAAGGGCAATATCAAAGGGACAGAAGCCAATATTGACGGTCTGTACGGGTATAATGCCATGTCGTCCGTATTCGGCACGCTCCCCGCGCCGGAGGTACCGGACGGCGTCAATCCAAGTTATGCCGAAGCCGCAACCGATGAAAACGGTGAATATCTTTTCATGGGAATCGGCGAAACGCTCCCCGGTCAGAACGAGACCTATGCAAGTCTTCGGAATGCTTTATCGTATCGCTTTACGCAGATATTGACATGGGTAATGATGGGACTTGCTGTCGTGCTTGTCGTGTTGGTATTTGTGTTGATCAACAAATTTACTGATAAAGAAAAGCAGGCCAAAGCCAAAGCGCAGGCGCGCTCCGGCGGCGCTGCGATGCCGAGCTCTGCTTTTGAATTTGAGGATGAATCCTCCGAGGAGCAAAAGTAATGCTTCTGCCGCATAACTATCACACACATACAGTACGCTGCGGACATGCCTCCGGAGCCGATCATGAATTTGTGGAAGCGGCAATCCAAGCCGGTATGGAAACGCTGGGATTTTCGGATCATTCCCCCTATCCCTTCAGCAACGGATATCATTCCGGTATCCGTATGGACTGTTCACAGCTCGAAGATTATGTGTCGTCCATTCTGCGTCTAAAGGATGAATACAAGGATGATATCCGTATTCTTCTCGGATTAGAGGCTGAGTACTATCCGGAATTCTTTGATGCCTGGAAAAAGCTCACCGAGCCGTATCCGTTTGATTATTTCATTCTCGGACAGCACTTTGTCGGAAACGAGTATGAAGGTATTTACAGCGGACGACCGACGATGGATCCCGCTGTGCTGAGCGCGTACGTTGATCAAACGATTGATGCGATGCAAACCGGAACATTTCTGTATTTGGCGCACCCCGACCTGCTGCGCTATATGCGCCCGCGCAGCAAGCATTACAAGTCGGAAATGAAGCGACTTTGCGAAGCGGCAAAGGCTCTGCATACTCCGCTTGAAATCAATCTGCTCGGCATATGGGACAAGCGGTGGTATCCCAATACGATGCTCTGGAAAATCGCCGGCGAAGTCGGCAACGACGTGGTGATCGGCGCCGATGCGCACAGGCCTTCCGACGTGTATAGAGAAGCTGCGAACAAAAAAGCACAGCAAATGATCCATAAATACAATTTGCATTGGATTGAAAAGCTATTATGAGCAAAGAGACGGAGCGCAGAACGTTCCGTCTCTTCCTTTTTTTCTCTTTTAATTGTTATCCTTCTGTGCTTCGGAAAGAAGCTGTTCGGCATGACGCAGCGCAGCTTCGTCGTCGGAGGATGCGCCCATAATGCGCGCCAGCTCGGCGGGTATTTCTCCTTCCGTCAAGCGACGTGTCTTGCTTCGCGTCGTAGATTCATCCGATTCTTTGCTTGCTACGTAATGATGATCGGCATGTGCGGCAATTTGCGGCAGATGCGTTACACAAAGGATCTGATGCCGCAGCGAAAGCTCATGCATCTTTCTGGCTACGGCATTGGCGACCATGCCGGAAATGCCGGTATCGATTTCGTCAAAGATCAACGTTTCGATCCGATCCGCATCGGACAGTGCAATCTTCAATGCCAGCATAATGCGGGAAATCTCACCACCGGACGCGACCTTATGCAACGGCTTTACCGGTTCACCACGGTTGGCGGAAAGCAAAAACTCGACTTGATCTATGCCGTTCTCCGACAGTTCGGAAGCCGGAACGGACTGGAACTCCGCTTCGAATCTTGCATTCGGCATGCCCATATCCTTCATTTGCTGTAAGGCCGTTTCACAGAGCGTTTTTGCCGTTCTTTTTCGTTGCGCAGACAACTTTTCCGCTACGGCTGCAAATCGTTTCTCGGCTTCGTGAAACGCCTTCTCCTTGATTTCCGCTTGATTGTCGTGATCGAGAAGGAGCTTCAACTCTTCGGCGATCTTGTCTCGATAGGCGAGTATCTCTGCTATCGTCGCTCCGTATTTGCGTTTCAGGTTTTGCAGCTGCGCCAATCGGCTTTCGATGGATTCCAGCTCGTCGGGATCAAAAGCGAAGGTCGAACGAGCGTCCCGCAGCGTATAGGCAACATCCTCCAAGGCATAATAGGATTCGTCGGTACGGTCGGATAACTGTTGATATTGCGGATTGTATCGTCCGATCCTTCGAAGGGATTCCCGCGCTTCCGAAAGGGTGGAAAGCGTACCGGCTTCACCGAACAGGGCTTCATAAGCGGTATTCAGTCCTTCGGTGATCTCCTCCGCGTTTCGCAATACGTTTCTGCGTGTATCCAGTTCTTCCTCTTCCCCGTCTACGGGAGAAACACGGTCAATCTCTCGCAGCTGGAATTGCAGCATATCTATACGCTGCATACGCTGTGCATAACTTGTCTGAAGCAGCTTCCATTCGTTCTGTAAGCGCAAGGCTTCTTTTCGCGTGCTGTCCAATTCTGCAAGAAGTCCGTCTTGCTCCTTTGAAAAAGCATCGATCAAATGGATGTGCGTTGTATTATCGAGCAAGGATTGATGTGCGTGCTGACCGTGCAAATCGACAAGCAGCGCACCGAGCTCCTTTAATTCTGCATTGCTGACAAAAGTGCCGTTGATGCGGCACACATTCCGTCCGCTTAGTGATAATTCCCGATAAACGATAAGAGTATGTTCATCATCCAGTTCATGCTCTTTCAGGTACGCAAGCGCAGGAGAATCATCGGAAAGCACAAATTCGGCTTCCACAGAGGCTTTGTTGGCGCCGGTACGGATGCTGTCCCGGCTCGCACGATCTCCGAGCACAAAGCTGACAGATTCTATCAGAATGGATTTACCGGCGCCCGTTTCGCCCGTCAAAGCAGAAAAGCCCGTATCGAAAACGATATCGGACTTGTCGATCAACGCTATATTGGAAATCTGTAAACGATGCAGCATACAGGCCTTCCGTTATTTCATCATCTTTTGGAATTTTTTAATCACTTCTGCAATGCTCTTGCCATCCCGCACAGCCACAAAGATCGTATTATCACCCGCTATGGAGCCTGCAATTTCAGCCCACTTCATCGAGTCGATCGCTTCTGCGGCGACAGAGGCGCTGCCCGCCATCGTCTTGATCACGATGATATTTCCGGCGGAGGTAATCGAAATGACACAGTTGGAAAACAGGTTGATAAACCGATCCTGCATATCCGATTCCGCACGCTCTACCGTGGCATACTTATAGCGTCCTTCCCCGGTCTGCACCTTGATTAAGCGCAGTTCCTTAATATCGCGGGATACGGTTGCCTGCGTGACTTCAAAGCCGTGCAAAGCCAGAAGACGAGCAAGCTCCTCCTGTGTTTCAATATTTTCCGAAGCGATCAGCTTCAAGATCATAGCATGTCGTTTGCTTTTCATTGTTAACCTCAACCATCAACTCAGCTTCTCGGAGATCAAGCGAAACGGGTTTCGATCCCCGAAGGTCAGCAGCTTCGTCACATACGGTGAACGAGTTACACTGACGATATCATCCTTTTGCAGCTCGGCAATATGATCGCCGTCTGCAGCGACAAAGCAGTTGTCCGATACGCGAATCGTAACAACGGAATCCATCGACGCCACAATGGGCCGAATATGCAGCGTATGCGGACAAATCGGTGTCACAAGCATCGCATCCAAACCGTCCGCAACAATCGGACCGCCCGCAGACAACGAATAGCCTGTTGCGCCGGTCGCAGTAGCAATCACAACGCCGTCTCCAAACAGTGTGCCGACCGGATTATTGTCAATCGAGTAGTCCAACTGGGTCACGCCGGAAAAGGAATGTTTATAAACAAGCACATCATTCAGACACGAAACCGCTTTTCCGCCGTTTACCGTCACATCAATCATGGTACGGTCTTTGATCTTGTAAGCGCCGCTGTACAGTTTATCCAATGCCTCCGGAATGTCGGACTCGGTCAATTCGGTTAAGAATCCTACTCTGCCGCAATGCACACCGATCACCGGTACACCGTATCGACTTGCAATATGTGCCGCGCGAATCAAGCTGCCGTCGCCGCCGATGACAAGCATGAAATCGGTATCTTCAGGAAGCATGTCTTCCCCATCGTAATACGTACAAAGAAAACCCGCTTTTTCCGCCACTTGCGCTATGCGTTCCCGCACCGTAACCGTGTCCGGACGCTTCGGGTTGGCTGTCAGTACAATATGCACGTTATGCTCTCCCGCCGATGAATATTGTGACATCATTATACATTTCGATATCAGAATATGCAAGCATTATATGAATAAACTTTAACAAAAGGCGTCGGTTTTATGCGCCGATTCTGCGGTTTTATGCGCTAAATCGGAAAAATCAAGCTGCTCTGGGACGTTTTTGGGACTGCATTTTTGCATGTATAAAAGGAACTCAATATTCCCTTTCGGTCCGGTGATCGGCGAATAGGAAAGGCCTTTTACCGTAAATCCGATTCCATCGGCAAATTCCATAATCTCCCGACATACACGTTCATGGATGCTTTGCTCCCGAACAACGCCGTTTTTTCCAACCTCCCCGCGTCCCGCTTCAAACTGCGGCTTGATCAAGGCAACGACCTCTCCTTTGTCTTGCAGGCAGGAAAAAAGCGGCGGCAGAATCAGTCTTAATGAAATAAAAGATACGTCAATAGACGCAAAGCTGATCGGCTGATTGAACCATCCTGGTTCCATATTACGAGCGTTGGTACGCTCCATGACCGTAACACGGTCATCGTTGCGTAGCGACCAGTCCAGCTGTCCATAACCTACGTCGATCGCATAGACATGGCTTGCGCCGTTTTGCAGCATAACATCCGTAAACCCGCCGGTAGAAGCGCCGATATCGGCACAGACGCGATCCTTGAGTTCTATGGGAAACACCTTTACCGCTTTATCCAGCTTCAATCCGCCGCGGCTGACAAACGGGATCGCAGCGCTCACGACAGTGATTTCCGCGTCCTCCGCTATCTCCTGTCCTGCCTTTTCGGCACGGACGCCGTTTACGCGTACTTCTCCCGCCATGATTTCCGCACGCGCGCGCTCACGGCTTTGCGATAAACCGCGCTTCACCATTTCGATATCCAGTCGTACCTTGCTCATAGCGATTGCAGCTCCGTTAGTACTTGCAAAATATTTTGTTCCGTCATGCCAAACCGTTCTCTTTGCTGTGCAATTGTTCCCTGTGTAACCGGGCAGTCCGGCACGGTGACCGCACGAACCGAACAGGGCTCACACCGCAAAGCAATTGCAGACGAAACTGCCGCCACATTTTCCTCTAAGATAAGCAGTTTCGTTTTTCGCTCGCAGAAATTGCGAATCAATTCTTCGTCGATAGGTTTCAAAAAACGAATGTGCACAAGGCCGCAGTTCTGCTGTTCTGCAATCCGCTCCGCAAGCGGCAGAAGAGTTCCGGTCGCGAGAATCGCAACGGAATCGAACGGACGCATAACCTGCCATTTTCCGAATTGCAGCGGTGCCATATTGCGGCTCGGCAGGCTGCCGCGATTATAGCGAACGACCGCGGGCTCTGTCCTTTCCGTCGCCATCTTCAGCATGGCCTGCAGTTCCTCAACCGATGCAGGCGAATACACAGCAAGGTTCGGCATCGTCATCAAAAAGGCCGGATCGTAAACGCCCTGATGCGTCTCTCCGTCCTCTCCGACAAGACCTGCACGATCCAGTCCGATCACGACCGGGAGCTTTTGCAGACATACATCGTGCAGCATTTCATCGTATGCGCGCTGCATAAACGAGGAATACAACGCTACGACAGGTCTCAGCCCGCCAGCCGCCATGCCCGCTGCCATCGTTACGGCGTGTTCTTCCGCTATGCCGACATCAAAGAATCGTTTCGGAAATTGTTTTGCAAATTTCGTTAAGCCGGTGCCGCTCGGCATCGCGGCCGTCACCGCGACGATACGCGGATCCTTTTGCGCAAGCGTACACAACGTATCACCGAATACCTGTGAGCAGCTTTTATCAGGATTTATATTCGTTTCCCCGGTCTCGATGCAAAACGGGGATATGCCATGGAAGCGTTCCGGATTCTCCTCCGCATAGACATACCCTTTTCCCTTTTGTGTCATGGTATGCAGAATGACCGGCCTATGCATTTCCTTCACGCGCTCGAAATACTTAATGAGCTTGTGGATGTTATGTCCGTCGATTGGGCCGATATAGGTCATCCCCAGATCTTCAAACGGTAGATTAGGCAGCATAAAATGCTTGACACGGTTCTTCAGGCTTTCCATATGCATGCCGAGCCATTTTCCTGGCTTGCTCATATCCAAGGCCCGCATCACGCCGCGCTTGAAGGCAAGATATCTCTTTCCCGTGCGCATACTTGCAAAGCTGTGCGTTACGCCGCCTACGTTCCTTGCAATCGACATTTCATTGTCGTTCAAAATGATAATCAGCGGCAGCGTTTTGTCACGTCCCGCATCGTCCATTGCCTCATAGATCAGGCCGCCGGTCATGGAACCGTCTCCGACCAATGCAACGGCATATCCGTCCTCACCGTTCAACCGCATCGCACGGGCATAGCCGAGTGCCGCAGAAATTGCCGTAGAAGCATGACCCGTATTAAACGCATCGTGTTCGCTTTCTTCCCGCTTTGGGAAGCCGGAGATGCCGCCCTCCCTACGAAGCGTCTCAAATACCTCTCGTCTGCCGGTAAGGATTTTGTGTGCGTACGCTTGATGACCGACATCGAAAATCAGCTTATCCTTCGGGCTGTCGAATACGCGATGCATCGCTACGATCAATTCAACAGCGCCGAGACTGGACGCCAAATGACCGCCGGTTTTCGCGACGGTCTCGATCATAAAGGCTCTTAGCTCCTCGCATAGCAAAGGCAGCTCGGATTCCTTCATGTTTTTTAAGTCCTGTATGCTGTTGATTTTGTCCAACAGTATGTAATCCATGTTACTCCGTTCGATTTGTCATGTGCCGCACGACTGCTTTCAGCTCGTGGGCCGGTTCGTTATGATAGGGCTCTAAGATGGATAAGATTTTCTGCTCGATCCGGTAGATATACCGTTTCGTCTTTTCCGAGCCATAGAAAGTCAGATACGTAAACTTATCCTCCGCGGAATCCTTTTCGGCGTCCAGAAGATCATCGGTCATCTGAAACAGCAGACCGATCTTTTCGCCAAGCTCAGCGAAGCGGTCTATATCCGTGTTTTCATCGGCAAGGACAGCTCCAGCTGCCACAGCCGCTCTGAAAAGAGCGCCGGTCTTCTGCGCATGAAGAATGTGCAGCGTATCCTCGTTTCTCGCAATCGCATTCAGATCATAGCTTTGCCCGCTCACCATATCGAGTGCTGCCCTCAGTATGATTTGCTTCGCCTCATCATGACCGTTTTGCTTTGTCAATAACAGCGCTGCAGCGGTCAATAGACCATCGCCTGCGAGGATCGCATTGCCTTCTCCGAATTTTTTATGATTGCTCGGTTTGCCGCGCCTGTAATCATCATTATCCATAGCCGGCAGATCGTCGTGGATCAGCGAATAACTGTGGATCATTTCGAGTGCGCAGGCATACGGCAACGCGATTTCGAGCTTTCCGCCGAGCATTTCACATACGCAAAGCAAAAGGCAAGGACGAATCCGTTTTCCGCCGTTCAGCAGGCCATAACGCATACTTTCCACAAAAAGCGGCGCCAAGGCACGATCTTCGCTGTATTGCTCTAAAGCGGTCTCGATCATTGACCGGTATTGCTCCATCATTGCGGTTTATCCTCCGATAATGCAGCAATACGCTTCTCGTACCGGTCCAGCATTTCATTGCAGGAACGGTACAACGCCTCTCCCTGCTCATACAACGAAATCATTTCTTCGAGCGGTGCATTGCCGCTTTCCAGTTGAGAAACGATTTCTTCCAATTCTTTTTGCTTCTGTTCGAAAGTCTTTTCTTCGTTCATACGCAATCCTTTCCGAGGATCTTTGCCTCCGCAGCTCCATCCGCAAACCGAATACGAACGGAATCCCCTGTCGCTACGTCTTTTGCAGTTTGGATCAGTTCATTTCCGTCCCGGTAAATCAGCGCATATCCGCGCTCCAATGTTTTTTGCGGGCTGTATGCCTGCAGCTGTTCTCTTTGATGGAGCAAAGCGGTTCGCTTCTGCTCGGCAGCTGTACCGACCAAACGCACGGCATTTTGCTGTAAATCCTCTATATGCTGTCTTGCCTGTGAAAGTCTGTTTTCCGTACGAACATCAATACCGTCCGACCAAAGTACAGACAAACGATCCCGTTTCATTTGCAGGCTGGCGTGCAGCGATTGCTGCAAACGTTTTCCGAGATCAAAGACTTTCCGTGTGAGCTCGGCATATTCCGGCACGGCAAGCTCTGCCGCTGCGCTCGGCGTCGGCGCTCGCAGATCGGCTACAAAGTCACAAATCGAGAAATCCGTTTCATGACCGACAGCCGATATAATAGGAATCATGCTCCTATGTACCGCTTCGGCTACCGGCGGCTCGTTGAATGCCCAAAGATCTTCCATGCTGCCGCCGCCGCGACCGACAATCAGCACATCTGCAATATTTTCCGCATTGGCACGATCAATCGCCTTTGCTATCTCTTCGGCGGCTCCCATGCCTTGTACGGAAGCAGGATACAATTGAATCGGCATGGAAGGAAATCTTCTTCCGATTACATTGCGAATATCCTGCAACGCTGCACCGGCGGCGCTTGTCACAACCCCGACACAAACGGGCAGCTTGGGAATCGGCTTTTTACTATCTTCATCAAACCAGCCTTTTTCCTTCAAAGCATCCCGATAGCGGCAGAAAGCAGCAAATAAATCACCCTCACCTTGCCGCTGCAAGGCAGTCGCATAGAGTTGAAAACGACCGTCGCGTGTATAAAATGAAGCCGACCCGACGAGGCGCACTCGCATCCCGTCTCTTGGCAAAAAGCGCAGACCCTGTGTATACTGCCGCCACATGACGCATGCCACAGAAGCGGTTTCGTCTTTCAACGTGAAATATAAGTGTCCGTTCGGATGCCGTTTACAGCCTGATAATTCCCCTTCCGCGGTTAGGCGGCTCAGATTCGGATCATGTCCGATCATCAGATCTACATATTCATTCAGTTCATGAACTGAAAAAACCGGTCTTAGCTGTTCCACAAAGCACTCCGTTCCCATCCGATATAGGCAACGCCGACTGCGTTATCCGCCGACAGTTCTTGCTTTCCCCAGTAAATTCCCTGTCCATACCGTTCCTGCAGCATTTTGCGAAGCAACGCACTCGATGCAACCCCGCCGCAAATCAATACCGGACGTTTGCCGTTTTGTTCCATTGCAAAACGGAGCATCTTTGTGATCGTCCTTGCCAGGCAGTCATACACGCCGTAAGCCAGTTCCGTATCCGGAACCGTACCGTATATTCGCATCGCAGCGGCCTCTGCGCCCGAAAAAGAACAGCTTCCGTTTCTGACGGCAGCAGCCAGCTTTACATTCCGTTCGACGGCATTTTGAGCAAGCTGTTCCAGATGCTTACCGGCCGGGAACGGCAAACCGAGCTTCACACCGACGCGATCCACAAACTGACCTGCATGCAGATCGGTCGAAGTACCGACCTGCCGGATCATGTACGGACGATCCAAACAGGTTTCCGCAGTCATCAAGTCGGTTGTCCCGCCGCTGATATGGAATCCGTAAATCGGTTGCCCGATCAAGCTCTCATTGCCGACGAGCGCAGCCCGCAAATGTCCTGCCTGATGATGCGTTTCGATCAAAGGTACGCCGAGCGCAGCGGCAAGGCTTCTGGCAAGGCCGAGACCTGCCAAAAATACCGGCATATAGCTGTTTTCCTCATCAACCGGCTTTGCGCTGACAGCAACGACACCGATTCGCTCCCGGTTTACTTGTTCAAACAGATGCTCGATCAGCGGAGGAAGCTGCTTTACATGCTGAAAAAGCCCTTCGGACTGTCGTAATCCTCTGCCGCCAAAAGGGACAGAAAGCATCGTCCTTTCCGAAAAGACGATGCCGTTCGCATTTACGCACGCTACCGATGTCGTATAGCAGCTGGTATCAATTCCCAGACAGCAATCCCGTTCGATCATAGCAGCCGGTCTTTTGCGATGGCGCCCAGTACACCGTTGATAAACTTTGCCGATTTTTCCCCGCCGAACTTCTTTCCGAGCTCTACGGCTTCATTGATGGAAGCGCCCTCCGGAATATCGTCCCGATACAGGATCTCAAATGCAGCAAGCCGCAGGATTGCAAGGTCCACCTTTGCAATCCGCTCGAATGCCCATCCCGTAGCATGTGCGGCAATCTGCTCATCCACGTTGACAAGCTGCTTTGCAGCGCCCTGATACAGCGATTCCGCAAAGGCCTGTCCCTCTGCATCAAGAAGCGTTGTCGCATCGGATTGCTCTAAAGCTTCGGGGATCGTGTCTTCGCCGCCGACAGAGTCAGCGTACAGCAGTTTCATCGCAATTTCTCTTGCCAAAGTACGATTCATGTTTTGTCAGTTTCCTTTTGAAAGCAAATTTCTGAAAAAGGCTTTGATGCCGTCCAATCCGCCTTGATCCATCAGATGTCCGAAAAAGACGGCCATTACAAGACCTATGATGACTAAAAAAGCCCACCAGCGCAGCCACGCGAATAAAAGAACCACCAATACCGTGGCTGCCAAGAAGATGATCGCCCATTTATTGCGATCTAAGAACGCAAGAAAATTCTGCATATACTCCCCCATTATTGTACGCGCGGCAATGCTGTTTTGCTGTCGGCATCTTCCACCGTAATTTCGACTTTGGCAACTGCAACCCCGCTGTATGCCAAGGCATACGCTTCCATATCGTTTTGCAGCTCCTTTAGCCAAGCTGTATCGCTGCCGTCTGCCCGCGCTGTGATAAACAGTTGTGCGCTTACGGACTGATCGCTTCCCTTCACAACGGTTCGGCAAGACGCAACTTCACGATGCTGCTTTGCCCGCTTTGTGAGAAGCGTCTGCAGCGCATCCTCTGTCATGCAGATCTTGCCGAGAGATGTTTCGGCAATGTACAAATGTCCGGTCTTTTTTTCTTTCCTGAACAGCCAGACATACAAAACGCGGATCGCAAGCCCGATCAGAAGCAAGCCGGCCAAGCAAACGATGACCGCGTACCCACCGTTATGCAGCAATGCCGCCTCCGCCTGCAGATATTCAACACTCCACGGAAAGCCAATGGACGCGCCGACCAAAAAAGTGCCGAACAGCAGTATTAAAACAGCAAGCTCGATCGTAATCAGCTTATCATACCATTTCATCCTAATCCTCCCGCACGGCTTGTCCATGCGAGAAAAGGGCGCTAAGCCCTTTTCATAAGGTGATTATTTAACGCGGTTCGGCTGTTCAACCGGCTTGGGCGGTTCCTCCGCTTTCTTCTCCTCGATGAACACAACGGACGTAACGGAGATGTTGACCTCGACGACCTTCAAGCCTGTCATCGTCTCAATCGCGTTCTTCACGGCCTGCTGCACATTTTGGCAAACATCCTGAATCCGGTAGCCGTATTTCACGCTGAGCGTCATATCCACGGCGCACTCGACGGTTCCGACTTCAACCTTGATGCCCTTGGTGTAGTTCTTTTTGCCGAGCTTTTCACCGAGTCCTTCAAAGGCAGACCCGCTGAGGCCATATACGCCCTCTACCTCTGCCGCCGCAAGCGAAGCGATCGTAGCAACGACATCCTCTGCGAAAACGACCTTGCCGCCCATTTCATTCACGTCATTGACCGGCTTATATTCCATACTGTGATCCTCCTTGGGTATGTGCTTTTCTATAGATATAGTAAGTATACCATCCTTTTGCCGAAAACGCAACCCAATTCCTGCAAACGCATTCAAATTCCCGTTACAGCGCCGTGCTCACCTTTACGTTTTTGGCAGATTCGCCGGTTTCCCGCAAAACGATATCGAGGATTTGCGCTACCTGTTCATCCGTCAGCGATTGTGCTCCGACGATCACGTTCACACTTCCCGCATGCATGGAGACGATCACATCGTCGAAGCCTTTTCCTCGAACAAGATTTTCTACGGTCAGCTCCATTTCCATGCAGTTGATCAGGTCCAGCTTTTGCTGCTGCGCATCGCTGAGTGTTGCTTCATCCGCGCCCTGCGCAACGATGGCGTCAAGGTAGGCCAGCTCCTGTGTCCGCACATTGTCGCGTTCTTCTCGGTACGAATCAAAGAAGCCGATGTCGGTTCCGTGGATCGTTGAAACGGTTTGGGCTTCCGTCTTCTTCACTGATGCCGTTTGTGCTTTGGACTCTGTCACGTCGCGATTCAACAGCACATTTGTCACGACAGCGGCCGCCAGCAGCAAACAGATACCTGCCACCGTCAGGACACGCTTGTTGAGATACTTTTTGTACGCTTCCATAGAGAACTTTTTCATTGTATTCCTCCTTGCTTTATTCATATAGGGGTTCTCCCGTCATTTCAAATACTTCAATTTTATCTTCCGATATGCCCGTTACAGCGCGCACGGCTCGCTGCAGCTGCAATCGTACCGAGATATCCGCAGCGCCCTGCGCTACGATCACAACGCCGCGGATCGTCGGTTCCTTTTCGACCAGAATTATCGGGGCTTGCGTGCCGCTGCCCTGAATTGTTGCCGGCTCTGTGACGGTGTGTACGCTTCGCTGTGTATTATTTTCCCCGTTCGTGATCGAATCCCGTATGCTCTCGTCGCTGTTCACCGACATCGCCGGTACGATTTCTGTTCCGGTTTCGTATGTAATTAACACTTGCACGTTTCCGGCGCCACGGATTGAGGACAATATGTTGGACAGCTTCTGTTCCAGCTTATCATGCTGTTCCATTGCATTTTCGTATTCGATTTTATCGGTGGCTTTCTCTTTCTTCCCTCGCCACGCTTCGGAGCCGACGACATACAAAGCCAGTGCCAGTAAGAACAACACCCCATATACCAGATAGATACCTGTCGATTTTATGTTCCATTTCGAAATGTATTTTTGCCAGAAACCGTTTTTTCTCTCCTGCTGCATCCTATCCTCTCCCGGGCAAAAGTATGACCGATATTTCCGAAAAAAGTGTACTTACATACCACAGACCGATCCCAATGCGCACAACCTTGAATATGCCTTTCGCGGGTAGCAGAGACTCTATCAGCCCGGTAAACGCCGATAAGCCTATCAGTTTCTGCCCTATCGCCAAAACGAATGTGCTTACATCTGCCATATTCCTAAAGCTAAGCCAAAGACGGCAAACAGCATGATCCATACCGTGATATGCAAAGACAACACCAGTCGAAGCATTTCGCCCATCCCGTTCAATATCCTGCCATAGCCATCTATGCCGAGCGGCAGAACACATATCGAAGCCATCCGCACGGACAAGAAAGAAAGCAGAATCCGCAGTGCAGGCCGAAGCATAAAAATGCTGACAACACATACGCCTGTCACACCCAGTAAGGAGCGAATATACAGCATGCCGTACAGCACGGTATCAAAAGAGCCGGATGCCAACCCGCCGATATACGGCAGGCCGCCCGCCGCAAGCTTCGCAGATCGGTAAAGAAGCGAATCCCCGTGCACAGCGACTGCGGATTTTATGCCCTGCACCGCCAAATACAACCCTGTGCCGCCGCGTAAAAGCCATCGTCCGATCCTTAAGCACGCATTGCCGAGCGGATACAGTCTGTCATGCCCGAAGCCATCCATCGCATATAGAACGCCTCCCATAAGCGTAAGCGGAAGAATGATCCCTGTCGCAGCAGATATCACGCCGCCGCAGACGGTCGCTATCCCTTCCGAAACCGCTGCGCCGCTTGACGAAAAATCAAACGCAGCCAGAAAGCTGAGAATGCCCGGCAGCATTATTTGTGCAGTTTGCGATACAGTACGCAGCATCGCTGCCGTATCTTTTAACAGCGGCAGTGTCGTTGTCAGCACAAGGCAGCCGCCGAGCATGTGCAGCATTCCCTCCGGCAAGGCATGATTACGGTCATTGTTTAATGCATGCAGGATGGAAGCCGCCACTCCGAACCCGATATACAGCAGCAGATTCCGTCCGAACGCCGGAAGCTCCGGCATGAGAAGCCTTGCTATCAGACCATGTATGTCTTGTTCCGTCCACGGAATACTTCCAGCGGAAGCCATCTGCGATAGAAAATCGGATGGCACAAAGGATGCCATTGGCAGGTGCTCCGCTACCCATTGGTCCCATGCGCTTAGATCGGTCAGAGACAAAGCGGATGTGATCACATCCTCCGCTTCTCCCGCGTCCGATTGATAAAGAACAGATCGTACCAAAAGAGAAACCACTCTCATCATTACGGTACTGCCTCGTTCATCATAGCTACCCCGCTTTCAAGCAGCGCAACTGCCGCCGGCAATGCACAGGTCAGCACACATATCCGTCCCCCGAGCTCTACCTTCTCCGCTGCAGACGAGGCGCCGTGATCCCGGCATACATCGGATGCAAACTGCGCCATGTAGGCTATACCGGTCATTTTCAGCAGCGCCCTTTGATAAACGTCAGAGACACCGAATTTTGTGCCGAGCGTCTGCAGCGCTTGCAGCATGCCGGTTGCCGGCTCCATCAGTACCATTAGCAAGGCAACGCCGGTGCCTATCCCGATCGGCAAAGCATATTCCGGTTTAATAGCACGAATGAGCACAAACAAGCTCGTGCCGACTATGGCAATGGAAACAATTTTCCCCATCAATACAGCAAGAAGGTCGAACGGATTGTGTCCAAAAGTTCTTTCAGCATAGAGAGCATCAGCATGGTTGCAAGAATCAATCCGACGATGGCGGCCACGGTTGCCACTTCTTCTCGTCCGTTCTGTTTAAGCAGCTGTACAATGACGGCTGCCAATATGCCGATGCCCGCGATCTTGAACAGCACGTCAATCTGCATAGATTTCCTTTCTACCACAACAGGATTGCCAATACAGCGCCGCATAAAGCGCCGACGGCTCGAAACATTCCCGTTCGTGTCTTCTCCTCTTCCGTATGCTTAGCTGCTTTTGAAAAACATTCGATTAACGCGCGTCCCTCCGCTGCGATCTCGCTTGTCCCTTTATTCTGCATCGTATGGATAAACCGTGTGATATATGCCTGCTCTTCAGGGAGCAGGTATCGGAACTGCTCCGCTGCTTCTGCTGTGCCTTCCAAAATATGCAGCATCCGCATCTCTTTCTCCTCCTTTGCAAAAGATCGAATCGGCAGTTTTCGTATTTGCACATGCAAAAGGATGGATTCCGTCTCCCGGATCGCTGTTTGGATATCGTCTGCTCTGTCTTCGATCCCCGCGGCTTTGCGAAATCCAATGCCGACACATACGGCAAAGACCAATACAATAGCAAGCAGTTTCATGTTGCCGTATTCTCCGTACAAAGATCACCGTTTGTATCCCAAACGGAAGAAACTGTCCCCGGATTCGGCCGATCCGATAGCAGGATATATCGGTCGAATACATGATCGGCAAGCATTTGCCGCATCACTTCCTTTTGTTTTACGTCGTTTAGTGTTCCGGCATGAACGGTGGACAATATCGTTACTCCGCTTCCCTTTGCGTGTCGGATCGCATCCATGTCCTGCTTTTCGATCAGCTCATCCGTCGCCATCACCTGCGGCGACAGCGCAGCCTGCATCCGTTTCAATGCATCTGCTTTCTTCATGCCACATATCACATCTGTTCTGTTTCCGAGATCAAAGCGGCGTTCTCCGTCATATTTGCCGCAAAGCTCAAATCGCTCATCGGCAACACATACCCTTTGCGGCAAGATGCCGCACAACCCATCGGATACGATACGGATCAAATCGCGCAGAACCGTTGTTTTACCACATCCCGGCGGTGAAAGCAGCAGCGTCGAGAGGATTCGTCCGTTTCCCGTAACCCAAGGCACAAGCGGTATTGCGGCATTCTTCATCTCCCGCACGATCCGGATGCAAAAGCCTGTTATGACGGCATACCGATACTGCCCTGCGGCGTCACGAACCGTTCTTCCCGCAATTCCGACGCGATACCCGCCGTTGATCGTAAAAAAGCCGTTTGCAAGTTCTGTCTCCCATGCATACACGGCATGTTGGCAAAGCCCTGCCAGCAGCATTTCGCAATCCCAGCTTGTCAGCACGGGTTTACGGCCCGGCCCATAAATCAGTCGGTCATGGTCTGTAAACGTCAGCTGCATCGGCAGGTCGGCGCGAAGATGTATTTCCGTCAATGTATCTTCGTTCTCTACGGCCGCCAACACCTCCGCTATCGGGTTTGGCAGCAAAGGAAGCAAATCCTCTTTCCATCGTTCCATGCTCGTCCTCCGTTTGCTTAACTGTATGCCCTGCAACGGGTATATATGAAAGGAACCGTACCATCTGGCACGGTTCCTATTTTGTCAAAAAATGAACTACAGCAGAGTCCGAAAGCTCATTCCGGTCGTATGCTCACCGAACGGTTTTTCTTTTTTGTCAATACGGTCAAGCAGTTCTATGGCTTCTTGCCTTGTCTCGGTCGTTAGGTAAAGCACATAGAAATCCAACGATGGCAAGCGTTTATCAGCGGTATACAAGGGTACGCTGTTCAGCATGGTTGTATACCGGCGCTGATGACAAACCAACGGGAAGATTCTTCCTGTCCGATCCGTAATAACCGGTTTCCCGTCACACTTTCCGCAGCCTGTATCGGTTCTTGCCGGACATGAACGCAGCTGCATCAAAGGGAGCCGACCGGCGACGATGCAGCCGCACGGTACACTGCTTTTCAGATCACGCATCTTTGCAAACGGCAGTTCAAACGATAAAAGCACGTCCGAAAGTCCAAGCTCAGCCGCTTCGGCAACAGCGATTTGATTGGTCAGATTCAATCCATAGCCGCCGTGAAGCCGCATCCCGACTTCTTTTGCGATCCGCAGCATACCCAGATTGCCGACGGCGGCATCTGTAACGCCGAGGCGTATCAGCTCCATTAACTGTTCCTTTAGCTTGTCTTCCTCCATCGGATAGCAAAGCTCCGGCAGCTCAGTCATCACGCCCGGCGCGATCCATTCGGGATGCGCAATCAGCGATTCAGTCGGAAGCGAACAGGCATCTATCCGCTCATCCGTAAAGAACTGCTCTGCGGATGCAAAACGCACAAACAGCTTGGGCGTTTCACAGCGGCGTCCCTGTGCATCGCAGTCCACCGTGATATGTTGTACCTCCCGTTTCGGTGTCTGTTCCCGCAATGCAAGCAGCTTTTCGAGCGCATCACGCCGCAATCTGTTGATTTCGGATGCCGGAACGGTCAGGCCATCGTCCAAATCACAGCGCAATTCATCCAAATAAAACGGTGTTCCGCCGGTCTTAGACAGGCTTTGCAACAGCTTATCGCGCGTCAAAGGCGCATGGATCGCCGATTCCGGCAGGGAGCCTTTTTCCTGTACGGTGTGTATTCCGTCGGTTATTGTCAACGCGGTAGGCAAATCGGATTGTATCGTCATATCCGCCTGTATGGGAACACTGCGTCGTTCCGTACGATACAGTTCGCGGAACGACGCCAAGACCTGCTTGGAACGTTCGGCGTCCTCGTTCGTCCGTACGCCGAACATGGTATGGTTGCGCTTTCCCGTGTAATAACCATCGGTAAAGCCGCTTCTTGAAAAGACCGAGCGCAAGGTATCGGTTTCGTACGGCTCTCCGTCTCGCGCTTTCACAGCGGCAGAAACGGCTGCTGCCACATATTCGGGTCGTTTCATGCGCCCCTCAATCTTGCACGAACTTACGCCGATCTCCGCCAATTCCTGCAAATAGGATAGATGGGACATGTCCTTTAATGAAAGACAGTTTTGTGCGCCGTTGCAGGAAAACGGCAATCGGCAGGGCTGTGCACAGGTGCCGCGATTTCCGCTGCGCTCCCCGAGGCTCGCGGAAAGGTAGCACATGCCGGATGCGCTCATGCACAATGCTCCGTGTACAAACACTTCAAGCTCCGTATCCGTTTTCTCTTTTATTTTTTCAATTTCCCGACCGGACAATTCCCGTGCCAGTACGACACGGCTGAAGCCCATGTCACACAGCTGCCTCACCCCGGCGGCATTATGAATCGCCATCTGTGTAGACGCGTGCAGCGGCAAGGCCGGACAGATTTGTTTTGCAAGATGCGCAATCGCCAGATCCTGCAAAATGATGCCGTCCGCACCGGATAGCGCGATCTGCTCCAATGTGTCGGCCGCTGTTTGCAACTCTTCGTCACGAAGCAGCGTATTGACGGTCAGATACACCGCAACATCGCGCGCATGACAGTATCGGACCGCCTGCAAAAGCGCATCCCCTTCAAATTTGCCCGCATTTCGTCTTGCATTGCATTCGCCCGTACCGAAGTACACGGCGTCCGCGCCGCTGCGTACCGCCGCAATCAAAGCATCTTCCGAGCCGACAGGCGCCAATAATTCCGGTTTCCGTTTCACAATCTCACCTCGATCCCATTATAACGTGTTTTCCTATTGTTTGCAATGTAAAAGAGGCTTGCAAAAAAGCATGTTTGGGTTTACTATACAGATATTGAAATATTTAGGAGATCGGATATATGGAAAACATATCTGAACCAAATCCGCAGCATGCACCTCAGGACAGAGCGGCTGATTCCACACAAGCCTATAAACGTCGTTTCGGGGATCGCAAGGACGGAAGGCTGCTTCGTTCGCTGCCTCCGATGAATCGCGTCGCTTTATATATCATGCCCAACCGGAACGGCTCCTGCGTTTACTTCCACGATTCGTTCGAAATCACGGAGGTGGAGAACTATATTCGTAAAAAGCGCAGACAGGGGCTCAAAGGCTTCGGCATCATGCATGTCATTCTGGCGGGGTATGTACGTGTCGTTTCCCAGCGTCCCGGTCTGAACCGCTTTCTGTCCGGACAAAAGCTGTTTGCCCGGGACGACGACATTCAGGTTTTGCTGACCGTAAAACGTGCGTTGACGCTGGAAGCGGAAGAAACCATTGTAAAAATGCACTTCAAGCCCACGGATACCGCAGACGACATCTATGCGAAGATCGACCGTCTTTTGCAGGATGCCAAGAGCGAACAGGCGGACAGCGATTTTGATAAGACCGCATCGGTTATTTCCCATATTCCTGGCGTATTTTTGAAGTTCTCTATTTGGTTCTTAAAGCTTCTGGATTACTTTGATCTGCTGCCGAAGTCGCTGCTTGAAGTCAGTCCGTTCCACGGTTCCTTCTTCATCACCTCCATGGGTTCGCTCGGTATTCCGCCCGTATACCATCATCTCTATGATTTCGGCAACATACCGATCTTCTTGTCCTTCGGTGCCAAGCGGAAACAAAACGAATTGAAAGAAGACGGAACCGTTGTCACGAAGAAATACGTAGACTATACCGTCGTCTGCGACGAGCGCATCTGCGACGGCTATTACTTTGCCTCTGCCTTCAAAATGATGCGCACCTTTATCCGCAATCCGCATCAACTGGACGAGCCTCCGACACAGGTCGTCCGCGATATAGACTGACGACATGAAGAAAGCACGCAAGCATAAGTTTCTCACGGCATCAAAAGCAAGACTGATCGAATGGATCGGCGTTGCTTTGGTTTGTGTGCTGTTTATTGTGCTTGCCGTCCTGAATCGGGATTCCTTCTGCGCCCCCGAGAACGAAACCGACAACAGAATTCTATCATCTAATACATATTACGGTTATACGATTAAACAACTGCAAGCCGATGTGGAGAATGCCGGTTTTATTCTGCAATCGGGCGCTATATCCTCTCCCTCCGGATCGGAATGGGCGTATGAGGCGACTGTTGATGCCGACGGGATAAGCGATCTTTCGATCAACGTTCCGCTGCGGCCGGTTTCCAAGGGCAAAAGCAGCACAGATGCGTTGTATAATCAGCAAAACGAACAGATTCGGTCGGAGCTGTTGTCGCTGCTGGAAGCGATATGGCCTTCAATGGGCGGCAGTATCGCCGATGCGGAGAAGCTCGTGCAAGGCTGTGAAAGCGCTTTATCGTCACAAAAGACAAAATCGTTCTCGACAAAGCGATATGCCTGTCAGGCAATTCCGTCCGATGAGGGCGTGATTCTGCGTTTTATCAGGGAAAACATAAAATAATCGTCGAAAAATATACTGTACGATTTTTTGAAATTTGTGCTTGACATTGCGAAGTGTTTTGCCTATAATAAATGAGCACGCCAAAGTAGCTCAGTCGGTAGAGCGACGCACTCGTAATGCGTAGGTCAGGGGTCCGAATCCCCTCTTTGGCTCCACGATCGAGGCGTAGCGCAGTTTGGTAGCGCGTTTGGTTCGGGACCAAAAGGCCGCTGGTTCAAATCCAGTCGCCTCGACCACAAAGAAGCAGCAGGATATGCTGCTTCTTTCCTTTTATCGGTAACGAATCAATACCTGAACGGAATCACGCCGTTATACCCTCCCCTTTCAACAGCCGAATGCGCTCAACCACTGCATAGATAAACTCCACGTTCGTCGGTACACCCTTCTTATCGCTTGCCGCATACCCGAAATAAGAACGCTGTACATCGGTCGCGCCGTGTTTCCAGGCGCTGTCTATCGCGTGTCGGATCGCACGGTTGACCATCATCGGCGTCGATCCGTATGCAGCGGCAACACCCGGATATATATCGTGCATCATCGAGAGCTGCATCGGGTGCTCGGCTTCGCTGATCTGTGTTACGGCTTTTTGCAGATACCGGTAACCCAGCAGATGCATCTGCACATGCAGTGCATGCAGGCATGCGGAAGCCAATGTGCTTTGCTGCAGCAGAGGGTTTCTGCCGCACATGATCTTTGCCATTCGAATCAGCATATCCCGATCAAACGGCTCTTGCACGGCGTAATTCCAGCCTGCTGTTTCGATGGGCTCTTCTCGGTTGATGGCAATACATTTTGCATCCACTTGTTTTCTTTCAAAGGACTTCGTCTCCAAAAAGACCAGTTCCGCTGTACGTGGGAGCTCCTTTTGTACGATTACGGCTTCGTCGTATCGTGCTGCCGCCTGTACAAGCAAAGGATCCGCGTTGTCTGTTACATAATACCACATATTTTTCCCCTTCCCATTTTGTGCTTTTCATTGTATCCATATTTTTCCAAAATACAATGAACAAACTGTTTCGATCACCGTAAATAAAATGAACTTTTTATGATGCTATCGGTCGCAGAATCCTATAATAGAATAGCTGTATCGTGTATTCCCGAAATTGCGCTGAAATTGTAATGGATTGTTCAGGAGGAATATGCTATAATGTATTGGGGAGGGTTGCAGAATGGATACAGAAAACTATCATGAGGGACACAGGCAGCGGTTGAAAAACCAGTTCTTTAAAACACGCGGTATAGGCATGCCGGATCATCAGATCTTGGAAATTCTGTTGATGTATGCTATCCCGCGTAAGGATGTCAATGTGCTTGCACATAAGCTTATCAAGCGTTTCGGTTCCCTGCCAAACCTTTTCAATGCATCACGGGAAGATCTGTTGATGGTGGACGGTGTCGGCCAAAATACCGCAACTATGCTGATGGCGATGTTTTCCTTTGCGGACCGCGCTTCCCTCCGCACGAGTTTCCCGTCCGATACCATCCGGTTCAAAACGCCCAAGCAGGTAGGCGCATACGCGCTGCACCTTTGCCGTTCCGAGCATTTGGAAAATGCATACTTGATTTGTGTCAATTCACGAATGGAAGTGATCATGTCGGACATTATCAGCCTCGGCAATACAGCCTCTGTCACATTCAATCCGCGCCGCATTTTTGAAATGGCTTTCGCGTATCATGCATCCGGCATCTTTTTAGCGCACAATCATCCAACCGGGTATGTGATCCCCTCCCCGGAGGATGAGGATTTAGCTTTGCAGCTTCTTGTACTCGGGCAAGATTTGAATGTGCGTGTGCATGACAATCTGGTCGTCGGTTATCAGGCAGTGTGCAGCTTAAGCTCTCAAAATGTCTTTTTATACAAGGGGTATGAGATTGCCGAAACCATGACGCTGGAAACCTACAAAAACCGATTCGATGAATACCAGCGGCACACCGTAAACAAGTTATCATAATTGCAAATGCATTCCCTCCGTTTTCCGATACGTTGTCCGGATTGCAGCAAAAGATAATACTTGTATATTGTCGTTTCGTATGGCATAATATCTCTCGATCGGAAGGAGATACGATATGGATTGGATCAATCATACAGCAAGCCGCATTGCTGCCGAGCTTGTGCAAATCAATAAAGAAAATGCTGACGACTTTTCCGTCAGCGGTTTTGGGCTGAGAGTCAAAGTGGAGCGGTTGATTCGTCTTTTGCGAACCGCGATGTATCCGAATATTTACAGCGAACAGCCGATGCTGCAAAGCCAGATTCCGGCTATGATCTGCTTGAATCTCGAAAAAGCCGGCTTGCTGCTTTCGGAAATCTGCAGCGATGTGCTTGCCAACCCGCGAACGAACCACAAAGCGTTAAAGGCCTGCGATATTTCCTGCATTACGGATTCGTTCATTGAAAGTCTGCCAGAGATCGCTTCCACGCTGCATACGGATATCGTTGCGGCATACGAAGGCGACCCCGCGGCAAAATCTACGGAAGAAGTCCTGCTGGCGTACCCTTCCTTTGAAGCCATCTCAATTTTCCGTTTGGCGCATAAGCTGCAAATCCTCGGCGTGCCGATGCTGCCGCGCATGATGACGGAGATTGCCCACGGCCGCACCGGTATCGACATCCACCCCGGTGCAACTATCGGAGACTATTTCTTTATCGACCACGGAACAGGCGTCGTCATCGGGGAAACAACGGTGATCGGTCACCATGTTAAGCTGTATCAGGGCGTAACGCTCGGCGCAAAATCGTTCCCGGCCGACCAAGACGGCAATCCCATCAAAGGCATTCAGCGCCACCCCCGCATCGGCAATCATGTCATCATCTATGCCGGCGCTACAATACTCGGCGGAGATACCGTGATCGGCGATAATTGCGTGATCGGCGGCAACGTGTGGCTCACGCACAGCGTCGAGCCCGGCAGCGTCATTTCGGTGCGCAGTTAAAGAATTATCATAAAAGAAGCGAAAGCAGTTTGGCTGTTTTCGCTTCTTTCCTTTTTGTGCCTTATTGGGAAGCCTTTGCAGCCTTGTCCAGCAAGCGCTGGCGTTCGGCTTCGGATTCCTTCAATTCCGTTTCTTCCGTCAAGCCCCATTCGGTTTTCTGACATTCGATGATCCGGTCGTATGTGGTTGCAGCTTCCGTGTAATCGCCTTGAATCTCATGAATGATGGCTATACCCTGCAGGGCGTCGATGAATCGCGGCTGTTTGTCGCTCGCAAAGGATTTCTCATAGTATTCGATGGCTTTATCATATTCACACTTGAGTGCGTGATACTGCGCCTTTTCGAACAACAGAATGCCGTCATTCGGATACGCTGCTTCTCCTTGTTCCATAATCGCATCTGCTTTATCTGCGTCGAATTCGGCAAGCGCAATATGCGCTTTGTAAGCAAAGTTCAGCTGCGGTCGCCACGCAGGCAGCTTGGCCGCCATTTCGAGATATTGCTTTGCTTCTGCGGTGCGATGATCTGCAATCAGATTGTCGATCAGATAATAATAAGGTAATGGCGTCTTCGGCTCGCCAAGATCGTTTGCAATGACCTCTTTATAGTAATCGATCACCTTGGCATGATTGCCCACATTCCAATCCCAAGTTACTGCATTTTCAGCTTTGTCCAAAAGCCATTGGCAATCCTTCTTCTCCGGCGCGAGGCGAATGGATTCCCTTGCATAGCGGCTGACCTTTGCCGAATCGGAAAGCATCCTGTGATGATATAGATGCGCCAACAAGCTTATAATGCGCCCCTTGTCCTTCTTCTCCGTCAACTGCGTCTTCAAATATTCTTCGTACTCATAGAAAAGCTCTCCCGGCAGCTCAGCTTCGGTATCCATGCGGTTCTCTATGCGAAGCAGTCTTTGTTCGTCTGTCAAGCTGAACAGTTCATCGATGCTGACGCCAAACGCGGTTGCGATCGCGGGCAGCAGCATAATGTCCGGCATAGCCGCTGCGTTTTCCCATTTCGATACGGACTGCGCGGTTACGCCGAGCTGTTCCGCAAGCTGTTCCTGCGTCATGCTTGCTTTATAACGCAGACGTTTAATTGTATTTCCCAATTCCATAATTCTTGTCCTCCTGTTCGGTCTTGATCGCTCTTACAAGAAGGATTATACCGCAAATACGAAAAGTTACAATAACGCCGTTTTCGAGTTGGGTTGCACGATGATTGAGTGGCATAACAAAAGCCACCGCAAGGGTGGCTATTGTTTTTTTGGCAATGAGGTGCGAAAAAGATGGATTTGCGCTTTAACAGATGGATTCGAACTCGTGAAAATATAAAGCAGCAAATTACAGAAGGATAAAGCCAATAACTGGTCCCAGAAATATCGCCACATAAATCAAGCTGATCCATGGTTGATAATCTATATAAAATTCCTTAAACGACAGGCTCCAGGGGTGCTTGATAATCACCCATCCGAAAACATCGAAGACAATGCAGATACCCGCCCAGATTGCACCTGTGATGAACGCGTCATAAAGCGAAGGATCCGCCACCCCACGCATGTATAGCCAGCCGAACAGACCAAAAAGAATAATGTTATAGAGAGGATGCCAGGGCTTTGTTTTTTCGTACCCTTCACCCATTGATGTTCCGTCCATTGGCTTCATGTGAAGCACATAGATATTGAAAACCGTATGGGCGATACCCAAGATTGTTACGGCTACATACGCTACCCAAAACCACAGCATGGACATCCCGAAATTCTTCATCGCATGTTTTCCCCTAATCCGCTAAATTGTCCACCGATTGCCTTATTTCATCTCAGTATTGTCTTCTGCAGCATGGATGGAAGCAATCAAAATTCGTTTGATTTCAAGGCAGTCATATTATATCAGAAAGTGCGCGATTACGCAACAATTCTTCATTTTTCAGTCTTAAGTCTTCTGTATTCATTTAGAAAATCCTGTCGCCATTGGTCAATAATGTATACTGATAACTGTAGAATGAAGAATACAAAGCAAAAATCCTGTCGCTTACGCGACAGG
>JAEEGL016377397.1_pt1 | contig 98570 bp, 85 predicted proteins | sample 9134231 | NCBI WGS metagenome assembly JAEEGL01 (sample SAMN16246548, study PRJNA631951) | gut metagenome | biome: gut microbiome; feature: rumen; material: fiber-attached | host: Bos | place: Iran: Karaj | collected 2018-10 | reverse complement strand
CATTGGGAATCAAAGAAATATTTTAGTTCTGATGAAGTTACAAGTCTTATTAATAAAGTTTTTCATATTAATGAAAATTCTATACCAGCTTTTCAAACTATAAAACAATTTTCAATTTATTTAAAAATGCTTAGAGATTCTAAATCATTTAATGTGACTTGTCCTGATGATGATGTAATTTCATTCTTCTTCAAGCCAGCTAATATAGCATTCAATTGGTATATTGATGATAAAAATCATGGTATTCATTGTAGTAAAGAAATAGATCTTGATCAATTAGAAATGATATTCTGTATTCTTAAGAAAGAAATGCAGGGTCTATAAATCAGTTCCATTTTTTAAAAGAAGAGATTTTATATCTCTTCTTTTTTTATTAAAAATATTTTTAAATATATATTTTTATATTGACTTACACATAAACTATATAACGAGGGGTTAATATGTTAGTACCTAATAAATTTACTGAATTCTCAAAATCACTTTTCACAAATTCTCTTGTTGTTGATCTTAATAAAATCTTTGACAACTTTAGAAATAAACATGATTATGATATATTTTGTGAATATGTAGCAAATTATATCCTTGATGATTACAAAAGAGCTGATAACAAAGTATTGATTATTTGTGAAGATGGTGAAGAGATTACAATTACTTTATTTCAATTTTTGATTAATTTGTACTTTCTCGAATTTAACTTTATGTATAAGATTCCTGTTACAAAAGAATGGATGATTGATGTTGATAAAGAATTCTTAAGTAATTATAATAAACATGTTGAAGAAATGTGTCAACATCGAATTTATAATATTATTAAGAAAAGAAAGATTGATTCTATGCAGTGTTTTTCATGGATTCTCAGTAATCTTACAGAACGTATGGAAAGATTATCTGAACTTCTTGCACCTATTGCTGCACCAACAATCAATCTTATTGATATTTCTGAATTCTGTGATAGAAATGCAAGATTTAATGCTAAACTTGAAACTGAATTGGATGATTCTAAAACATTCTCTCAGCTTGAAGCTGAATTGGTTCTTGAAGGAAAAGAACTTAAAGAAATAATTAAAAATGATGGACATTCTTGTCTTGTACCATTTGTTGAGTCTGATTGTGTAAATGAACATCAGTTAACTCAGATGTTTGTTGCTGTAGGTCCTCGTATGTCTTCGTCAAATGTTGTAATGAATCATATTATGAAAACATCTTATCTTAATGGACTTCAGAATGCAGGTGACCTTATTGCTGAATCTGAAATTGCTGCAAAAGCTCTTATTTATAAAAAGAAGTTCGTAGGTGTTTCTGGTTATATGTCTCGTGAAACAAACTTAGCAGGTATGAATCTTCATATTGATTTTAATATGGATGATTGTGGAACTACACATTATATAAATTATAATGTTAAAACTGATAAACATCTTGATCTTATTATTAGTAAGAATATTATTCTTCCTAATGGTAAATTAAAAGAAGTTACACCTGAAGATACAGATCTTATTGGAACTACTGTAAAACTTAGAAGTATTTGTACTTGTGCACATCCTAATAAGCATATGGTATGTAAAAAGTGTTATGGTAATCCAAAAGATTTTAAACGTGAATACACTATAGGTGGTGCTGTTTCTACAGAAATTCAGAATCCATTGTCAAATGCGGTAATGTCTGTAAAACACCATACTAATACAAATACAAAAGATTTTGATGATCCAGAATTACTAACATATTTTAATTCTATTGAAAATCAATTAGTTCTTAAAGATATTAAAACAGAAGATAAAATTTCGATTATATTTAATAAGGAATATATCGAGGATATCATAGATCGTATTGAAAATGATCTTGATCTTGATGATGGTGACGATGATGAAGAAGCAGATGAATTTGGTTCAAATATTGCAACTAAAATGCTTACTGATCTCCATGTTGTTACAAAACATTTTGATGAATCAACTAATGAAGAAACAGAAGAAGTTTATGATGTAAAACTTGATGGTTGTTTCTTAACATTATCTGATGAAATGATGAATATTAAAAATATTAAGAAAATTAAACTTCCTATTGATGAAGATATTGCTATTCTTGATATTGCTAATATTAAACCTGGAACAGCTGTATTCAATATTAAATATATTACAGCAGATACTTCAAGATATCTTAAAGAACTTAAGAATATTATTGAACGAGCAAAACCATCTTGGTATATGAATCTTGATGATCCTATAAATGATTTTGCAGATCTTATTCTTGAAGCAAATTTGAAAAACAAAGAACTTGTTTATCTTGAACCAATTATTCATGCATTAACAAGAGATCCTTATAAGATCACAAGACATCCTGATTTTAGTAAGAAAGATGTAGAACTTGTAGTTATTAATCTTTCTACTGCTATCTTTAAAGGTGATTTGTGTTCTGCACTTATTTATCAGGAAATTACAAAGATTCTTAAAGATATTGATTCATTTGAAAAAGATCCATCAGTTGGTGAAGGTCTTCATGATACTTTATTTAATACATCTGTGAAACATGACTTTACATATTTTAAACGTGCTCTTAAAAAGGCAAAGCTAATTTAAAATAAATTATAAGTGAAGAAGGAGAAAAAAACTAAAATGGTTGAATTTAGTACTAAGAAAGGAAAGTTTACAACAGATAGATGGGATGTATTTTGTAAGAAAATGCGTGATTTGTTAGGAATCAATCCTGAAACAGTTAAAATTGTTCCATCAGAAGAAACAGTTAATAAAACAAATAAATATTATACTATGTTTGGACAATTATTAAATAATGAAAATAAAGAGCTTATTGAATGTGGTAAATGCAATAAGCCTTTATCTAAACTTAAAAGATAATGCGAATTGGGTTCATTCTTTTAACAATTCGTATGTATTTCATATATCGCAATCAATGAAAAAATTTCAATGGATGTAAAAGACTTTTTTATTGAATATGTATTCTTGCATTTACTGGGCTTTTTGAAGAATACATACTGATTGATTTGTCTTTCGTCTAGGAGGTAGTCACCTCCTAGATGTTTTTTTTATTTTCATAAATTTTTATTATTATAAAAAGATAAATATATAAGGGAGGGCTAAAAATGCAGCAAAAAGTTTTAGTTAAAAAATTATCACAAAAACAAATTTTCGAATTGCTTTTTAGAGAACCAACAAAAGAAGAAAAGGAGATGTTAGAATTAATGAAAATCGAAGAAGAAAAAAGAAAATTAAAAATTTGGAATAAAACTAATGAAAAATTTAATAAGAAAAAAATAATTTGTAAACTAAAAGCAATAGATTATATTGAAGAAAATCTTGGAAATTATAGTATTAGATATTATAAATATTCCGGACATGCTTTAATGTATAAAGATTCGAAATTAATGGGTATTCTTAGTACAAATATAGAAATACCATCTGATATTGAAATTAAACCATGGTTATCATATTCGATCAATGATAAAATGTATATATCATATGATGTCGATAAATATAAATCGTTTTATGATAATATTCATGATCAGATATGTGTAAAACGAAATATTAAAGGTTCTAATAGAGTTAATTTTAATATCATTAGAAAAGAGGCTTAACTTATAATATGTATTATGATAATAAAATTATGGAAGTTCCCAAAAATGTTAAAATAGAGATTTATCATAATTGTTTCAAAATTTATCCATTTATTAAATTTAAATGGAATAAAGAAACTCGTGAAGAAGAGGGAACTTGTCCTAAACTTGAAAAAGCTCTTTATAAATATGAACGTTTTGCAAGATTTGCTGTCAGAAAAGATATATTAAATCTTTATGATAGAAAAACAAAAACATTAACCCTTCCTATAGGAGTTGGAATAAATTTTATTGAAGAAAAATTATATGAAAATAACATTTTGTATGAAAAAATAGATTGTACTAATAAAGTAATAAAACCTATTGAAATTGCATATAAATTCAATGAAAATTACGTAATTAGGGATAAATATCAGGCAGAAAGTATCACTTTTTTAACATCAAAAGAATTATTTCATTCAAAGATGTTAGCACTGTGTACTGGTAGAGGTAAAACATTTTGTGCTATTGCAGCAGCTTTTCGCTTAAAAATGCCTATTTTTATTGTTAGTGAAACTTTAACTCAACAATGGATGGATAGAATATCAGATTATACTGATTGCAATAAATACAATAAAGGTGTGCGAATTGTTAAGGGTACTGAAAATCTACATAATCTTTTGAATAAACCAAAAGAAAAAGTTCAGTGTCCATTTTATATCTCAACATCTTCTAGTCTTTCAGCATATAGAGAAAAATATGGAAGTTTAAATCCATTAATGGAACATCTTGGTATTGGTATTCTATGTTTTGATGAATATCATATGAATTGGTCACAGAATGTTGGTATTGAAATGGATGTACAAACACTACATACATGGAGATTAACAGCTACACCATCTAGAACTGATTCAAGTGAAAAAACTATTTTTAATAGAATAACTGCTAAGATTCCAGTATATGGATTACAAACATTCACATTAAATAATTATTGTAATATTAGATTAATCGATTATGATACTAATCCAAATGAATATGATATACAAAAATGTATAACCAAAGAAGGTCTATCTGGTGTATTATATTGGAATTATATTTTTGATAATCCAAACAGAATGACTTATATGTTAGGAATGATAAAGATGTTATTAGATCCTATTATTGATGCTGATCCTGAAGCTAAAGTATTAATTTATTTGGCTAAACTTGAACACATTAATAAATTTATATCTATGCTTGAAAAGATGTATGAAGAAGAAAATAAAAAAATCGATTTTGGAAATTATACTACAGCTATTGAAAATAAGAAATTACGTAGACGAGAAATAAAGAAAAATATTATCCTTACTACAATTGGTAGTGGTGGTGTAGGACTTGATCTTGAAAATCTTGTAGCAACTTTTTCATTAGTACCATTCTCATCTTCAATAACTGCAAATCAGATGATTGGTAGATTAAGATATATTGAAGGAAAAGAGGTTTATCATTATGATTTTATTGATACAGGATTTAGAACTATGAAATTTCAAAGAATGAAACGTATGAGTATATATGAACAAAAATCAAAACATATTGCTAAAAAGGTTATTAGTTATAATATGGTAATGGAATATCTTAATAATGGATTTGTTATTAAGAAAAATGTCGCATAAAACTGCGAAAATTAATGTGGTGAAGATAGACAAAAAGCAAAACCACAAATTATATTTCATTTACATATTATATTAATGAGGTTTAATATGAGTAATAAACCTATGAATATCGATTCTATTTATAAATCGATAACTCAGTATGGAAACATTTTGATTAAGCATAGAGTTCATGTATATAGAGCTAATAAAGCTAATGAAAATGATCCTACATCATATGCACATATATTTACATCATCTAAATCTAAAGGGGGTTCTATAGGAATTCCTTCTATAAGTTTTAGAGGAACTGATGATTGTGTTATTTTGGAAAATATTCCAAAAGAACAAACATCTAAAGTAAAACCAGCAGTATATTTAACGTATGCTGATATTGCAGATGTAAGAAGAATTTTCAAAGAAGCTATTAATTGGTTTGTTGAATACAAAAATGATTTGTTTAATTATGAGAATTCTATTCCTTATAGTGTATCTAGTAAATACCAAAGTCTACATGCTATTATGTATCCAAGAATTGGTGTTAAAGGTACATTTTTGGCTATACAACCAACAGTTGTTATGGATCCAATGCATGGAATAGGATATCCTGGAATAGTGTTGAAAAGTTTGTCTGGTGTTGTTGGTATTTGTACTTATACTGAATTTTTATCATTGCAACATGTGGTGACAAATTTATTAAGTAATCTGTATGAAATAAGCAACACTCTAATTAACCAATATTTAATGTTAAATTTAAATAAGGAGGCAACTAAATGACATTTATTCCTGAAACAAATGAACTTGTTATTAAACGAGGCGATTATATAAAACTCAATACAGGATTTTATAAGTATGTTGGTGAGGTAAAAAACATACGAGATGTACCTGAATCAAATTGTTTGTATTCATTATCAGGGTATCTTTATATCCGAAGAATAAATCTTAATAAGCTTAATGCTTTAAAGATTCCAACTAAACCTATTAAGGAAGTTGATGATTCGGATGAATTAGACCTTGAGGTAAAACCTGGTGATGATTCTACACTTATTATAGTGAAAGAATTATTAAAAGGATTTACCAAAAATTCATTCAGAAAGTTATTTGATAACGATTCTGATATGAATAATATGAAACGTGCTATTGAAAAGAGTCCTAATGGACAGCTTTCATTAAATCGTTTCAGAACTATCTTGGAAAAGTTCGGTCTTAAGTATAAGATCATTGTTTTCTCAGAAGACATTGAAAATGCTGAGATCGAAGAAAAATTAAAACGCATAAATTCAGATGAACTTACATCTGATGAAATAGCGGAAGAAAATTCAAATAAGGAGGACAACGACGATGAGTAATGAGTTGTCAACAAAGGATGGCGAGAAACTCGCTAAAATCAGAAAAGAAGCCAAAGTAAATAAGGCTTGTATTTATGGAACTGGTCTCGCTGAGGCATTTATCGGTGGAACAGTAATTGGTCATGTTGCAAATTCTGCAATTGATTTAATGGATAATTCTGCAGAAAAAACTTCAGACGTATACGGAGATCCAACTCTTACTGCTGAAGAAAAGGAAAAGGCTGTAAAGAAAATTAAACGAAACCAGAAAATTAAGAAAGGTATCACTTGGGGTGTAGCTTATTTGATTTCTGGTGCATATGGTGCCGTGAAAGGTATTGCAACTAACGCTTTGATTAATCATGAAAATGATAGTATGAACAAGCGTATTTTTCAGGTTGTAAAACCTAAAGATACCACAAAAGGATCTAAATAATGTTCAAAAAACTAATCTTTCTGCTAATAGATTTATTTAATCGAAAGCAGAAAGACAAATTTAATGATATTCCACGATTTCACGATCGTGAAAATATTATTAGAGATGAAATTAAAGGATCTGATTATGGCAGAGAAAAAGAAGACCGGTAGTAAATTAAAAACTATAGCCGGTGTTGGTGGTGGTCTTTTACTTCTTGGTGGTATTGCATATATCGTAAATGAAGTACGAAAAGAATACGATAGCACTGTAGAAGAAAATAACTATCTTAGAGGATTTATCAAAGATCATGACTTCTATAAAAAAGAAGAAAGACCAAAGATGAGTTCTCAACCAAAGTTTAGTGGAAGTGCATCAACTAATAAGAAAGCTGAAAAATTCAATTTCGTGCCAAAGAAAAAGGCACCAACACTTTCTTATGATAGGGGCGATGGAACTACTGTTAATGAATACACAGATTCAAAAACAGGTTTGACTCTTATCGAAGTAGTTGATACACCTGTAGAAGAGGATGAAAAAGTAAATAATGCTTAAGTAATCCAAGGGGAACTTATGGAAGAAATAGTTTTTTCAGAAGGAGAAATTGAATGGAATCCTTCTGACAATCAGAAATTCCAAAGTCCTAATGAATCATATTCACCTCCTACAAATTCTTCAAATTTCAGTTTAAAATCTAAAAAGATATTCGAAGCTCCGTCTGATGCTGTAAAAAGAATTTACACTGATGGTGGAAGCAGAATTCTTAATACTGAAACTGGTAAAAGATATGTAGGAGCGTGGAGTTTTTACGTCGTTGAAGACGATGAAGTCCAAGGAAAAGCTGAAGATAATTCCACAAACAATCAAATGGAATTAATGGCAGCAATTAGAGCTCTAGAATGGGCAGACCAATATGGAGTTCCAAAAGATTCTTGGATTATAGTTATTACTGATTCAGATTATGTTCGTCTTGGTATTCTTTTCTGGACAAAGAAATGGGCCAAAAACAATTGGGTCAAAATTAATCAGGAAGGAAGACCAGAAGAAATAAAAAATCTGGATCTTTGGAAGAGACTTTATGAACTCAATCAATCTAGAAAGGTTTATTGGGATAAAGTCAAAGGCCACTCCGGTGAGGAGGGCAATGAACGAGTTGATATAAACTGTGGTTTACTTATGGATGATTTCATAAAAACTGCAGGTATCAAAATAATAAAGAAATAGGAGAAATTTCTTATGAAAAAACCTACAAAAGAACAGATTAAGAAATTTGGTGTAAAAGCAGCTATTGGTACAATCATGAGCGGCCAGTCAATCGCTGCTGGTAAAATTGTATCAGCTAACTGGAAGAAAAATAAGAAGAAGTCTATTGCATTTGCCGCTGGTTCAGCTGCAATTAATATTGGACTTCTTTGTTCTGAGAATGCAATTGAAAAGAAAGTTTGTACTCTTGGAACTAAAAAGACAGAAAAAGCTGCTGAAGAAACAAAAGCTGAAACTTCTGAATAGTTTCACCAAGTTTTATAAGAGTAGGGATTTATCCCTACTCTTATTTTTTTAATTTTGTTTTATTTATATATTATATTAATGAATGAGATTATTTTAATCTTGAATCTAAGAAGGAAAACTTATAAACCAAATATAGGAGAAATAATATGGAAAAATTAACAGTTGAAGAATTGTGTAAGTTTATGGAAACTTTTGGAAAGAAAGAAATCTGTCCTTTTCCAAAAGTACCACTTTATTCATTTAGAGTATGGTTGGAAGGACCAGAACTTCAACAATATGATGACTTCGGATCCATTGAACAACGGTTTATTGATTTCATATTTGATAATAATTTCAAATATAATCATGATAAAACAGATACATTGAAACTTGAAAACAAGTATATCCTTTCTGTTCATAAGAAAGATAAACTTCCAGAAGGAATCGATCTTTTGATGATTATTATGCCTGGTGAAGGGTATGATAAAAAGATGGGAAAAGATTCAATGGGTATAAACGAAATCAATGGTCAGAAAGTTTGTTTACATCCACGTAATATAACTATTATGATGTGGGGCTCAGAAAAGAAATAAAACTATAAAAAGTTGTGGGATTTTTATTCCCACAACTTAAGTTTTATTTTTTTTTATTCAATTAATCAATGTATTTATATATTATATAAATGGAGGTCTATATGAAAATAGATAATTTAAGATTAAATTTGAAAGCCATTGAGGATTTGGTTTTCACGGGAACAATTTCACATTACAGTGATATTGTTAATTTACAGAAAAGTTCTGAAGGTATTAAACATAAATATCTTCAGAACTTAATTACTAAAAATGCTACCATATATACACATTGCGGTGGACTTCATGCTGATGAGACTTTCGGATCAGCATTTTTAATTCTATTAAGAAACACTATAGATAATAGTGTTTCTAATTCAGCAAAATTTATAACTGCTGAACAGATAAAGACTTCTGTAAAAAGAATAAAATCAATTGCAGAAGTAAAAGATCCTATGGACAAATGTGTTGTCTTGGACCTGTTAGATGGTCATTACGATCATCATCACAAAAATCCGGATGAGCGAAAAGATTATCCGGCTTCTATTTTGATTAACAAATCAGAATGGAAGAAACCGATCAAGATGGCTACATTCGGTGCTTTGTGGTCAGACTTTGGTCACGTCTTCGATTTGGAAGGCGTAAAAGCACCAAATTTGAACGTGTGGGAAATTTTTCTCGCACGATTCATCCTGCCAATGGATCAGCAGGATAATTATGGTCCAAATTATTGTATGTCACCTATTTCAAAGGTGATTAGCAACTTTAATTCATATTCTGACTTTGAAAAAAGTTCTGAGTATGATAACTTTGAAGAACTTGATTTCAAGTTTGTTGAGGCTGTTAAGATGGCTTATACCATTTTAAGAAATGAAATAATGTCTGTACAGCGTCTAGTACAGGCAATTAGAGACATCAAGGATTCTGATATGATTTCTTTCAGAAACTTTGGTACCATGACAGGCGGAGACCCTGGAAACTTTCACAAATATCCTCTTACAGGAATTGAAATTGCAAAAGTTTCTGAAGAAGAAAAAGCTCCATCAATTCAGATGGATGCTGTAAATGAAACAGTGTATGAAATGCATGCACAAAAATTTCATCCATTGTTTCTGATTAATAAAAATCCTGATCAAAGAGACGGAATGTTTAGGGTTGTATTAGGTCGATATATAAAAATCGATCCTGTGAGAGCCATGGAATGGTGTGGAGATTTAATCCACTTTATTCATCCAAACGATGGATTTCTCATTTCATTTGAATCTGAAGAAAAAATGGAAGAGTTCATGAAGAACTATTTTCCAACATTAGTTCAGTTTCAATAAATAAAAGAGGTGGGATAATCCCACCTCTTTCTTTTTTTACTGTATAATACAATAAATTATTAATGTGTTACTGTACCAGCACCTTTAACAAAAGAAACCTTAACACCAAATAATTTACTTACAGTATAAGCAGATTCATCAATTGTTGAAATATCATAACTAGCTTTATCACCAAGAACAAGCTTATTGATTTCTTCAGAAAGCTTACGAATTTCAACAATCTTTGGGTCATCTGCTTTTGTAATTTTTCCATTTACAAACTGTTCAATAGCAGCACTAAGATTTCCAGATTTAGTACGAAGTTCATTAGAAACACCAAGATTAACTTTACCATCAAGAATATAAAGTTCACCTGGTTTAAGACCAACTTTTGAAATAGCGGCTGATCTCTGTTCATCCTGAGTCTTATCTTTAAGATCCTTAGATTTGCTAAGATTTTCAAGCATCTTGTTAAGACGTGTTGTATTTGCTACAGCTGATGAAAGTTTACTGAATGCCTTTCCATAAAGCAACTGAACTTTTGCTGTCTTTTTTAAGAATTCAGATACAGTTTTCTGAAGATTCATAGAATCTTGTCCACCAACTTTAACACTGGCATTTGCCATTTTATCAGCAACTGTTTCAACACGTTTTGCAATTCTATTGAAATCATCGGCAAATTTTTTGAACTGTCCGATATTATCAATACTAGCATTAACAATTTGTGCTTTAGAAGCAGCAACAATAATAGATTTTTCTTCAGAAGAAGCACCTTTTGTAGCTTCTGCTACTGTAGCAGGATCAACATCTTTATCAGCCTTTTTAAGATTTCTAAAGAATGTTGCTATTTTATCTCCGATATTTTTGAAAAATTTACCAATATTTTCAAAAAGTGTCTTAATACCTTTCCAGATAACTTTAAAGAAATTATCTTTCTTTTTATCATCAGTTTTAGGTGTTTCAGCAGGTTTATCACCAGCTTTTGGAGCTTCTACAGCATCTTCAAGAGACTGAATCTGTGAATCACAAACTGATTCAATGCTATATCCAAGATTTTCACGACCGATTGTCTTAGCATTATAATTATTCTTGATCTTCTTAAGCATACGAATCTTTGTTTCAGCATTCATGCGAGATACTGCTTCGAAAGACATAAGATAATCAAGATTTTCAAGAGCCTGTTCAGCATTAGCAAGAATTGCATCAGAATATCCATCGAAACCTTCTGATGAAATTACAAAATTTTCCTTTTTTGGTGCAGCTCCAGTTCCAGCTGCGAAAAAATCTTCAAATGAAAGTTCTTCCTTCATATTAATTTTCTCCTATTTAAATCAAAATAATGTTAAAATTTATATATTATCTTTCATATCAAATGAAAGTAATTTAAAAGTAATAATTACTTTATTTCAATTTATTTTTAAGTTATTCAAATATCTAAAATCAGAATATTGAGTTTTCGAACACAGAAATTTTATTATAAAATAAATATTTTCATTTTACGAAATATCTCAATAGAAAACTTAAAAAAATAAAAAGAAATTATTATAATATCTAAATATTTTTATTTAGATAATTGATTTGCAAGTTTATTAGCTTTTGCAAGTCTACTTAATTGGTCTTTAGATTTACCTTGTGTTAAATAAGCATTTCTAATATCTCTACTAGTTTTTCCTGTAGCGACATTTTTAACACCTTGTTTAACTTTATCACCAAGATCACCTTTATGACCGAATGCAAGATGTTTGTCATATTTTTTATCTCTATGAGCATTTTCAACATCAAGCATTGCATTAATAGATTTAACAGCTAATTTATCGATTCTCAAAATCATATCATAATACACATTAATGCAATCTATTATATAATTTTTTCGGGATAAAAGTTCTTTACAAGCTTCTTTTATACCATCCCATATAGAATCGATTATTTGTCCTTGTTCTTTCTTATTATCCATACTTGCAGATTTAAAATGATTTAAAGCTGCTGTTTTAGATAATTTAATTTCATTCATAACCTTATTGTCTACAGTTTTCTGTAAAACAGCACGAGTCATGTTTGAAACATTAAAAACGTCTTCTTTATCACTTTTAGCTAGAATATCAAAAGAATCCACACTAGTAAAGACATCTTTAACACTTTGTTCATGTGGTTGCTCTTGTGGATCTGCTACGAACATGGTTACTATAAGATGATTCGGTTTCGGATAACCTTTTAGAACCATATTTTTACTAGTATATCCATAAATTTTTCTTTCATCATTTCTAGTTAATATCTTTGCAATTTTATACTTCGTTGAATCGAGGATTTTATTTTTCCAAGGTTGTTTATCTTTATCGACCTTGTCTCCTTTTTTAGTTTGATCTATATAGTCAGAGGTATAAGGTCTAATAATTGAAATACATTGTTCAGCTGTAACAGAATTTTCAAGTTTTTTACTTAAACCTAAAACTTCTTCATACAGCTTATTAATATCGTCAACGATTTCTTTTATATAAACCTGAGCTTCATTCTTAAGAATCATAACAGGATCATCTAGCATAGAATTCTCTGTTACTTGAGCTTCTCCACCATATTGATCATATAAACCAGATTTGACACGATCAAGATACTTCTTGTAAAATCCTAAGTTTTTTCTGGAATTTGCCCAAAGTCTAAAATTTTTAGAAATTGTATCAGCTTTTCCAGGTAATTCTTTTAAAGAATCCCACATAGTGTGTTTTTGAGCATCTTTTGCTTCTTTCATATGAGGATTCTTTGACATGTCTACACGATGATTATTATCTTTTTCATCCGGTTTGTCTTCCTCTAGTGAAAAAAGGAAGTCATTTATAGGAATTTCATCCATATTTCATCATAACTCCCTTAAAATTATATTATTTTGTTCATATTATAGAAATAAAATTGAATTTAAAGTTAAAAACCCATTAATATTTCTATATAATAGGGGGATTAAATAATGAAAGGTGTATTGAATAATATAAAGAATTATGATCTAACGACTGAAGAAGATATAAAACTTAGAAGAGAAGAAAAAGCAGTAAATATAGTTAAAATGGTAATAGAATTAAGAAACAAAAAAGAAAAAGAATTGGGTCGAAAGTTAACAGATGATGAGTATAAAAACCTAGAAAATTCAGTATTTAACAAAAAGGAGAATAAAAATGGAACCAAAACAGTATAGTAAACAAGAAGCAAAGAGATTAATGAAACAATATGGTTTAAAATGGACTTGGAATAAAGTATTAAAAGAAGGTGATATAAAATGCTTTTGTGGCAAATATTTTACTGAACCTGATCGACACGGATTTGTAATTACTTATGCTTTGTATGAAAACATTGATATTACCAAATTTGTAAGTGATCCAAAATTTCCTAATGGTAGGCCAATATATAGAGTTCCTAATGAATGGCCAACAAAATGGTGGGTTAGAACTTATTTCAATAAAGAAGAATATGAAGATTACATAAAAGATAAAGTTTCTGTAACTGGAAGACATCCTACATTTGAAGAAATTTGGGAAAGTAATAATTATCCTAAAACTAATGAAGAAGCTAAAGAAATGATTGGTAAATATATTGGACATACTTATCGCTCTATTCTTGCTTTGGAACCTGTTTTATATGGATATACTAAAGAAATTGTTGGTGAAGATGAATTTAAAAAGAAAGAATTTAAAGGAGGATATGATCTATATGAGAAAGTTATTTCATTAGGATTATATGATACTCCTAATCCAAATCTTCTCGAATGTCCAATATGCGATATTGTAAATTCAATATGCTATTATAATACAAATATACCTTTATTATATAAAATAAAAGAAAGATATTTTAGAAGGAGATTATACCATGAACGTTAATGAAACTTTAGTACCTATAGCTGATAAAGATTGTCCTAAGACTTTTGAGAAACTTAACTACAAACCTAGTGAAGAACTGATAAAGAAATTGGAAGAAAGAGCTAAAATAAATAGGCAGAATAAAAAGAATTATAAGAAAAATAAGCATTTGAGGAGAAAATAAATGAAAACTACGAAAAAAGTAATTACAATTATTATCCCATTATCGTTCTTAATTTTTCTATATAAACAAATATTCCCTATCAATCTCAAAATGAGTACTGAGACTGTAGGATGTAATGGATTTTATTATCAATCCGAAACTATTACTAGTAAATCCATGAAAAAGATTAATTTTAATACGTTTTTAGTAGATAATAGTAATCCAAAAGTAAATCATGTATGTTATATCAATTATGAACTTGAAGAAGGAAAGGTATTGAAATTAAAAATTGATTCAGATGATATTTTTGAATATTATAAACTAGGAGATTTAATTCCTTGTGAATATACAAAAGAAACATATTTTAATACTATAACAAAAACTTATACTTTTAAGTATAAAAATTTCAGATTAAGTGAAGGAGCATTATAAATATGGGTGAAACATTTTTAGGCTTTAGAAATGAAATGACTAAATATATGGATAGTCATGTTAATGAATCTGATAAATGTGAAGGATTTTATGTATATATTCTAGAAGGAAAAGATGGTAAGCCAAGTACGTTTGAATCTGATAATGAATATGGATGGTATATAAGATATCCAGGATATACTTGTGCGAATGTTTTCTTTAGTAAAAAAGATAATACTGTTTTAAAAATAAAATTAACACGTAGAGGTGGTGGTTTTTCTGGTGGACATGAAACAGTTTTTGATGATTATAAGAAACTTCAAAAAGATCTAAATGAGATGTTTGTAGGAAAAACCATGGATTATATGACTGATAAATTTGATAGGGAGAATACAAATGAAAAGCGATGATGATATTGGTATAATTTTTCATATGGGATTTGGAAAACCACAAAGCGGAGTAACATTACCAATGGATAATATTTTTTGGAATATTTGTTATGTAGATTCAAAAACAAATAAAGTTATTAATAAAGTTGTTTTAAAATTCAGAGTTAATACATATCCTGAATATTATGAATTAAGAGTAACTAAAGATTTTATTAAAAATATAAAAACAAAAGGTGATCTTAAAAAATATTTTGATCCAGAATATATCGAACAAGCATATAGATTTTTCATGTCTAGTGGTAACAATTTAGATTGTGAAATAAGATATTTTCCAGGTGAAGAATTTACTATTATTGATGAATATTTTTCAATTTATCTTAGTAGATATAATTTTAATGAATATAAAGATTTGATATTTTATATGCGTAATAAATTAGATAGTTATTTTATTGGACTTCTACATAAACATAGAAGTCACCAATTTATTAAACTAAATCCTAAATTATCTGTTATAAGAGGAATTCCAAATATAGATTATGAAGAATCTGAAATATAAACGATTTATATTAAATTTATTAATACAACGAACTTTATTTCTTTACAATATAGCTATTAGTGAAACTGTGGAAATTCCAAAATCTTATAAAAAATCAATTATAAGATTTATAAAAGAGATTAAAAAATATCTATCAACTATACGTTATATGAATTGGGATGCTAAAAATGTTAAATATATGAGTAGAAATTATTCATTGATAATGGAACGTATAGATTATCTGGATAAAAAGTTTACCAAAATATATCCAAAATATAATGACTTTATTAATCTATATAGTAGTAATCTAGTGAAATACATTGGTGAAAATAATGGTTCATTATGGAATCCTGAATATGATAAAAATTATATTTCAAGTTTTGCTGATTTTATTTGCGAAGCTGATATTGATCATGTGTTAAACAAATGTCATTTAAGAAATAAATTTTATTTAGTTGGATAAATAGGAGGAATAAAAATGAATTCAAAGAGTTATGAAATAGTAAAGGAACTTATATCATTACATGATTCAGGAATATTTTTAGGTTTGAAAAAACAAAGTATTTTTGAAGAAGCTGGTGTAATAAATTCAAGTGAAACTGAAAAGAAAGTTTATATGAATGATATGCATTTATTGAGTTCTGGATATAAATTAATCCTTTCTTTAGGAAGAGCAGCTTTTACAAATGATGATGGAACTATAGATAATAAACGCTTTTTATTAATATCTGTTTTTAATTTTATTCAAGATCTTCATGATATAAATTGTGTACATATTGGAATACATAAATTAGTAGAAATGATTATAAAATGTGTTTTAATAGATAAATATGATAAATATAATACTATTAAAGATTATAACGTTATTTGTAGTGATAAATTTTTATTTGCTTTTGGAAAAACTTATGAAGACATAATGAATGAATGTGGAGAATTGGCTAAAAAATATAAATCTATGAATAAATTTGAAGCATTCAACTATGCTATAGATAGAAATTTCGAATTTATTAAATTTGCAAATTCGGTTTTACCAGAAGATGATAGAGTAGCCCCTGTAGAATTTTTAACATCTCAATTTGTAACAGATGAAGAAAGAAATAATGTAAAAGATGGCTATTCTAAATGTATGAGTAATCTACTAATTGGTCTCAAAAAATCTTTAAAAAAGGAGAAGAAATAATGAATTTGTATAAGAATGTTGAACGACATAAAGATAGTCATGCTGAGGATTTATTAGTAAATAATGAAATCGCTATTTGTCAGTATTTTATGGATACTGAAAAAGTAAATAAACTTCATTTTGTAAGAGATGAAATTAAATTTTCATTATATCCTGAAACTCACGAAAAAATAAAAGAAATAGTATCTAAAATACTTATTAGATATCGTGGATTTGTTAGTTCTCCAGCATCAACTAAATATCATGGAAATTATGATGGTGGATTATTTGATCACTCATTGGCTGTTTATTTAGCAGCTATAAGATCATCAAATGAATATGGAATAAAACCTTCTGATGTAAATTTTATAGCATGTTTCTTTCATGATCTTTGTAAAGTTGGTAAATATAGATATCAACATGATAAAATATCTACTAATTCTGTTCAGTTTTATGAATATAATCCTGATTATGTAGGAATAGAACATGGTGCTGAAAGTTTACGACGTTTATTGAATATTGAGACTATAAAAAATATTAAAGAATTTTTACCAGAAGCTTGGCAATTAGCAATAGCTTATCATATGGGAGTATTTGGAGTTTCTGATACTGAAATGAAGAATTTTAGTTTATTAACAGAAAAATATCCTGAGATTCTTTTATTACATCATGCTGATATGATCTCAACTAAAATTTACAAAATATAAATTAGGAGATATGATTATGGAATTATTTAAGCGTAATAAAACTCCAATTAAAATAAAAAATCTTAAAATTATAATTGGGAATAAACTCATAAATATGATCAGAGAAAGTAATAAAAAAATTGTAGAATTTCAGTGTACTATGGGTGAAGCTTATCTTAATTTTGATGAATCAACTGGACATTCAGTTATTAACTGTAAAGATACTGAAGAACGTCTTGTAAATTTAGATGGCGATGTTGATGAAATTAAATTGAAAAAAGATATGAATTTGTATATTGTTAATATAATGTATACAGGAAATAGTTTTAATGTATTAGCTACTAATGAAGAAGATGCTAAAATTAAACTAATCGAATATCTTAAATTCAATAGTTCTACATATCCTGATTATGAAAATATCACTTTTAGTAATTTATCAGTGATACCCGTTAAATCAGTATTATCATTTATGAAAAATTCCGATATGGAAGTATTTGATATATCAAGATTTGGTTATTAATGGAGGAAAATAAAAATGAGAAAAATATCATCTAATTATTGGAATAAAAAGGTACATATACCATTTAAGTATAGAAAAGTAAAAGATATAGTTAGACGGACATTAAACTGGGTAGAAGCAGATAGAGCTGATGGTAGATCAATTACTCGTCTTGATAGTATTGATTATCATATAAAGTATAAATATTTATTTCTAGAATGTTTGGAAAAATATTTTGAACTTAAATTGATATCTGTTCCAACATTTAAACGAATAGGTAATCATGGATATTCAAATTTTTATTTAATTGATACAGATAGTAGATTAAGTGATTGGTATAAGCAATGTCTATTAAATCCAGAAAAAACAATAGATTTAGTTTATCATGATTTTGATTCAAAAATTAGTAATTTTATAGAAATATATAATAGTGGTACATGTGAAATGACTTATGTTTTTTCTTTACCAGAACATATAATTAACGAAGTTATAAAAAAAATAAATGATAAATACCATTATCCAGATAATATTATTCTTGATTATAATTCATCATCTTATGATGTTAATAATTTTACTTCTGCTATTACAATTACACATTGTTTTGATAAAGCTGAAAAGGAAGAAAAGACAGATTGGAGAAAAGGTGTTAATACTGATAATAATGAAAAATTAATAGAGATAACCCAAGATCAAAATTTTCTTTTAAGATGGGCTGAAAGAGAACAAAAATTCTACTGGAATATTTCAAATCTGATTAATGGACTTGAAAACGCTTATAACAGTGATAGAAAATATCTTAAAGAACCAAAGAATGCTAACAAACCTACATTAATTAATTGGGTTACGAATAATTTGAACTTTAATGAAAAAGAAGTTGAATTAATCAAAACGCTTATGCGAAGAAAAGGTTTTAATATTTCATGTGAATATGATAAAAATAAACAGTTGAATTTTAAGATTGAATCTTTAAATGATAAAGAACGCAGATTAAAGAATATTGAAACAATGACTACATATACAAAAATGTATGGATTTGGTATCGAGAAAATCGATTTTCATTCTAATGACGTTCAAATAATGTTAGAAGATATTGATCATTGTAATATCATTAATAAAGAAACAAAATGGAACGATATTCAATTTAAGACAGTAATTAGTGAATTATCTAAAGAATATGGAGAATATTTGGAATTATGATAAATGATGATGGAACAATTGATTTTATATATACTGTAGACCCTAAATTAAAATCTGATACTGAAATAGATATCGGTGAAAGGAAATATACTTATGATGAAATAAAAGAAATGTTCCCAATGCAAAAACAAGATCCTATTAAATGTATTATTTACTGGGATGATTTAATGCAACTTACATCATTAGGATTAATGGAGATATTAAACTCTATTTATAAACTTGATGCTAAAATTGATATAGAACATTTCTTATCTAGAAATAATGAATATATTTACGGAATGAAATATGTCTTCAAAGTATATGAAGGTGTATTATCTCGTGAGCAAATTGTTGAAGTTAGAAATAAATATTATTGGAAAATATTACAAATATCACCTACTACAGGATTATACGAATCTATTAATAAAATTGATTCATATTTTTCTAGATTAGGTTTTTATTTTTCAGTTAATTTTGAGAATAGTAATACATTACTTCAAGGTTATAAAGATATTTTCTTTAAAAATAAACCTATGGGTGATAATATGAAGTTTTATTTTGCTTCTGAAGGTAAAAGTATTAATGAAGCAATGAAAGGTGGAAGTTATAATACTATAATAACACCAAATATTATCGATACTTATAATTATATCCTTAATAATGATTTGAAAAGAATCACAATTTTAGGACCAGATAATCATAATGGATTAACTGATGAATTTTATGATTTATTGTATAAATATCGTAAATTTCCTAAACCTAATTATTGTGAAGTAAATATTTTCAATGAATTAGTAATGAAACCAAGAGACAGATAAAATAAATACTGTGGGAATAACCCACAGTATTTATATTTTGAAAAACATAATTTAGATTAGAAATCCAAGAATGTGTCCCAATTTTCTGAACTAGAACCATAATATCTCTTTTTTGCTTCAAGTTCAGGTTTAGAAGCTAATTTCTTTTCCATTTTTGCTTTAGAATTTGCTTCTCGTTTAGCTTTAGCTGCTGCTCGTTTATCAGCTGCTTCTTTATCAGCTTTAGCTTTAGCATCAGCATCTAAAGCTTGTTGCATCTTCGTGGCATCTTCAAGTCTCTGAAGATTTTTCTTTCTTTGTTCTTCTTCATCTTTTCTAGCATTATCTTCTCTTATAGCTTTCCACTGATCATCTTTACGTTTCTGTTCAGCTTCTGCTTTAGCTGCTGCTTCTTTTTCAGCTTTAGCTTTATCATGTTCAGCTGTTGCTTTTATAAGAGCTTTATTAGCAATAACAACGCTTTTTGCTATTTTTGCAGATAATTTAGAGAAAACATTTGAAAGAGTTTGTACAACTTTGAATGTAGCAGTTACAGCACCAATAATAGCGTAACGTTCATCATCTCCAGAACCATCAGATTTGATATCTCCTGTTAATCTTGATCTGTTTCCGCTAGAATTAAGATATTGAGTAAATGCTTTATCCATTTCATCAATATGTCTTTTTGCCGTTACAATATTTGAATCAACGGCTTTAAGAGTTTCATCAGTTTTATTAAGTATTGACTTTATAGAATCAAAATTATTATTATTACCAAAGAATTCTTTAAGAGTAATATCTTTTGTCTTTTTAATGTAATCTGCACCACATATTACTTTTGCATAATATTCAGGATGTTTATCAAATGCAATATCACTTATTGTAGCTTTCAATGCTGCATTAAATTGCTTAACATCTTCTTTAGATGATGAATGAATTTGTGGCAATTTATCAGCATTTGGAATTTTCATCTCTTTAAGTATGTTTAAGATATCACTAATAGGTCCATTGAGTGTATTTCCATCGAATGAAGTACTATTTTTCTGAATACCAAGTGCTAAGTTTTTAGCATCTTGACATATCTTAACATATTTCAAAGTATTTCCAAGTAAAACGTCTGCGACATTTGTTTTGAAACCTATAACACCATCAGTAGAAAGATCTTCTTCAGGAACAACATATGTTTCAAGTTTCTTATTGATTTCTTCTTTCTTTTCTTGAGGAATATCTTTAGAAAGTTCAGGATTACGTTTAAACAATTTTGAAATTGTTTTTCTAATCCATTCAATAGCAGCTCTTACATGATCCATACAGTCTTGGAAAAATTTAACAATCTTTGCCCATAATGTCTTAAAGAAATTATCCTTGTTTTTTCCAAGTTTTTCTTTATCGACATTATCACCAGTTGCTTCATGTTTTCCACCATTAGCTTCTGACTGAGCAGCTGTTTCCAAAGATTGATCATTAATAAACTTTTCAATAGATTTATAATTTTCACTTGAATGACAAGAAAGCATACTTGCATTCATTTTGCGAAGCATTCTAATCTTCTCATCAGCATTCTGTTCTTGAAGTGATGTGAAAAGATTAAAATATTCTAATGAATTTTCTGAATCCAATACTTCAAGAGAAGCAGCATCAAAATCTCCATCAAAATTAACTGTATTTTCTTTTGGTTCATATACATTTTCAGTACTGTAACCAAAATCTAAATCAAAATAATCCATAATGATTTTCTCCTATTATATTTATTTGTTGAGCTTACTGATCATTTTCTGAATATTTATATTCATTATCATCAGTTGAAATAATAGAATCTTTTAATGCTGTAGAAGTTTCTTCTATCTGAGCAGATTCATTATCTGATGTATTTTTTATTATATCAGCTTTACCAGTTGCAAGATACCAAGCTCTATTTTCCATTGAATACAAAGTAATTACATCAAGAATTACTGTTTGACGAAGTCTAATAAAGTGATTCTTAATATTTTTTACATTAAGAATAAGATTAGTAAATCTTTTTACTTTACTTTCAACTTTAGCATCATCTCCAGCACCATTAAGATTATTTAAAGTAGTCTTTATATAATCATTAATAGCTTTAATATTCTGTGAATCAGCTTTAGCAATTTCTTTATATCTCTTGAGAACTTCTTCAAGAGTATCAATATAACCACCTTTATCTAAAACAAGTTTAGTATCTTGACAATAATTGATCCACATTGTTTTAAATGCAGAATGTTTATCTTCAGCACCAATATTAAAAAATTCATCAAGAGGCATATTATCAAAATTAAGATTAGTAGTTCCATATGTCAATGAATGTGCTACTTTTGTAATATCTCTAGAATCTATTAGAGCTTTATGTTTTGATAATATATCTGATTCTTTTTTATGATTAGGAGAAACTTCACCATAGAATACAGCCTGTGCATAAAGATAGTTTACAGCTAATTCAAGATTAGTAAGTTTCTGTTCATCAGGATTTTCATTTCCAATAAGATCTTGAGAAAAATATTTTTTAAGAGATTCAATATTGAAAATTGAATCTTTATTTTTAAGAATAATAGCTGATTTAACAAATGCTTTTAAATCAGTATTATTTAATCGTTCATGAACATCTTTAAATTTAGCTCTATCAGTTTTAGGTAAATTATCACCACCGATATTAAAAGTTCGAATATTATATCCGTTCTTTTTAATCATTTCATAAATATCTTCACCATCAGCAGTTAATCCATTAAGACCTTTATCTTTCATCAAATTTATGACAGATGTAGCCTGAATTCTTTTCTTTTGAATAAAAATAATTAATGACTTGATAAGATTTACTACAATTTCAGAAAATTTATAGAAAATATCACAAATCATTGACCAAACTTTAATAAAGAAATTCTTTATCTTTGTTGAGAAACTTGTTTTAAGTTCAGCAGCTTCTACTGATTCTCGAGACATTTGTTTATATTGAGCTTTAATGACTCTAATCTCTTCGTCAACATTTTCAGAAGATTTTTCAATTTCAAGATCTTTTGACTTAAGATCTTTAAAAGCTGAAATTGAATCCTGAAGATAACTTTCAAAAGAGAGATTTGTAATATTCTTAATATCATTAGCACTCAAATCTTTTTTAGACAGAGTATTACCATCCATTTTTATAATCTCCTTTAGTTTATATTTTTAGGAGACTTTAATGTCTCCGGATCAGGTTTATTAAGAGGAGCATCTGTCTTCTTACAACCTTTTTGATATTCCATTATAGTATTGAATTTATCCAATTCACTTAATTTCATTGGTCTACCATAAAGTCCATAATAAACATCTATATGATCTTTTGGATCAACTCCCCAATAGTTTTTACTACCATGTATATGACCATGAACGTTTATTACGTTATTGTATGTAATTATTGGTCCATGACTAAAAACATGTTTATCAAGAAGAATAGGATCATCATAGATTTCAATAAAACCACATTTTTTATAGATTTCATTGCTACCTGTGTCATTATTTCCTTTTATCATGATTTTTATACCATTTAATCTATTACACATTTCAATAAGTTTTGAAATATATTTTTTATTATGCTGGTCAAAAATTTCACTTTCGGAAATATCTCCTAAAAATAAAAATACATCTTTAGGTTTAACATACTTATTATGCATTTTTATTATTTCTTCACTTCTTTCACAAGTCGTATCACCTTTTGTTAATTCTTTAAGTAAATGATAATCTGCACTTATCCATGGATTTATCTTTTCGATTCTAAATGCATAAGATTTAGGATTTAAAACATGAAAAGAATTATCTGCTTTTGGCATTACATAATCCATAATAAATGTTATAGTTTCACATAAATCCATTATCATATTTGTAATATTTATGGCTTTATCATAAATATTAGTTACTAAAGAATAAATGACCATGCCATCAACATCATTTGTATTACCCTTAATGTATTTCTTTACTTCCATAACTTTATCATTTGATAATTTGATAAGTTCGATGTTTTTTATGTAATTATACATTCTATAAATAGAACCAACACATTCATTAAGTTTATCCCATGTTCCACAAATATTATGTAACATTCTAGGCTTATCATTTTTAATAGCACCAAAACTTATAAAATAATTAGGATTAGGTTTTGGAGGATTAATTGATACTATTTCTTTTTGTTTATTCTTATCATATATATCAAACCTAGTTTCTAAAAAAGCATTGAAAAAATCAGCATAAAAATGATAACAATCATCTGCTTCAAATTTATTTACATCGTATTTACAACCTTTTACTATTGACAAGCTACCAATCAAGTTATTATAAATAACATTCATAGCTTTTAACTTATAAGGATTGATATCAAGTGTTTTAACAGTCTTAGTTAATATTTGTCTTCCTAATAGAAAAATATTACATATATTATTTAATTTTGATTTAGCTTTAGCTCCAGCTTCTGATGTATTGTAATAAGCATTTAATGACTCAGTACTAACACCATTACCAGTAGGATCAGGATTTTCAAAATCAGAATCAGGTTTTACTACTATCGAAAAAGTATCTCTAGGTCTACCATCTTTAGTATATCCACTTAAATCAGAAACTTTCTTTTTAGCATTTTGGATGTCTTGAGAAAGTGTGATTAAAGTATTTTTAGGAATAACCGAATTTTCATTTAAATCTGATCCTTGAGCAAAATCTAATCCAATTCCATAAAAAGTATCATCGGATTCCATAGTTTTCCTCAGAAAAGATATATTATAATGTTTTTCTATTATAAGTGAGATTTTTATTTAATTTAAAATTGAATGACTTATATATTATATTAATGATAAACTAATTCAAGGAGGTTCTAAATTGAGAATTATTTTATTAGGAATAGCTGTGTATGCTTATGTAAAAAATGAGCAGAAAAAAGAACTTGAAAGAAATCTTAAAGATTTCTTTACAAAAACAAAAGATCAAAAAGTAACAGGTCATCTTAATGACACTGAGGATAAAAGCAAATGGTGTACAATATTAACAAATTATACAGGCAACAAATATTATACATCAAAATTTGAAAATGAATTACCTATTTCTTGGTTAAAAATAAAAGAATTCATTTTCAAACGACTCGATAAAGCTTATCCAAATTGGAATAAACAATCTGAAAGAGATGAAGAGAATCATGTTGTAAGTCGGGAATTTACTGTTTACAAAAGTAAAAAATTCCATATTAAGGTTAAAACCAAGTTACACAATCCTCCACATATAAATATTGATGGCTCTTTATTGAGACCATGCCATACTGTTGATCAGATCTTTATTTATTCTTTATCATAGTTCTTTTTAAAACAGGTAGATTTTTCTACCTGTTTTTTTTAGTAATAACGTAGATTTAAATATATATTATTTTAATGATAACAAATATTATCATTAAAATATTATTAATTATGAAGAGAAATCTTCTAGGAAAATTCTTGACCACGAAAGTGTTAAGTAGGAATTCTTGACCCCGAAAGTGTTAAGGCTTTAGTCTTTAATTAGCATGATTTGAAGGACTATCGGAAATAAATAATCATGCCTGAATAATTTGCTGCTTCCCAAATTAGGATGCTGAAAAGTTTGGAGCTATCGGGTGAAGAAATTCACCCGATATTTTTTTTGTAAAATATAAAGGAGGGATTGAATCCCTCCTTTATATTATTTCATAGACTTAGATTACTGTTCATCGAACTGGAAAAGAGATTCCAGCTGATTATCACTAAGTGCTTCTTCAGACTCTTTAGCAATCTTACCTGTAGCAGCACGAATGTACTGTTTAAGAGCAAGGTGAGCAGACTTACGATAACGGAGAGCTACACTCTCGAGTTCAAGCATATATCTTGACCACATAGAATTGTAGCGAACACGCGCGTTAGCAAGATTTGATGTGAGCTTAGAAAGTGCAGAAATACCATCAGCATATGTGCTTAAGCTATCAAACTTTCTAGCTACTTCATCAATAGTCTTTGTGTAAGAAGCGAAAATCTTCTGCTGAGCAGTAGCCTGTGCAATAACGTTTTTTACGTTATTAGACAACCAAGCATCAGAAAGAACTGAGAAATCTCCGGAAAGTTTTTTCATAGCTAAGCATGAAATCTTTCCTACTTTATCACTCTTAGCAACTGAATTCAAAACAAGTGTCTTAAAATTAGCGCCATCGTATTTCTTAGCACCCTTAATATCAAGAGATACTTTGAAAATTTCCTGAGTGTTGTTAGTGATTTCATCAATCATCTTCTGTACTTTATCAGAAGCATGCTTATAATAAGCCTTGTCACCAAAACCAGCAGTAGAAATAGGAAGACCAAAAATCTTTCCATAAGCCTTAGCTACATCAGCAGGTTCTTTCATTGTCTTGAAATCGGCTCGTGAAAGATTCTGAATAGTTTTAACATCTTCAGTATTTGCCTGTGTAGTTTTAGCATATGTACCTATAGCTGTTCTGATATAGTTACCGAGAACATCTGCCTTTACAGTCCATTCAAGAGAATTGAATGTAGTGTTATCAACATTAGAAGCTTTGGCATATTTTTCAATACGAGCCTTATTTTTCTTAAAGTATTCGTAATCCTTTACTTGTGCCTTTACATCTGCACTAGAAATAGCATTACCAATCCACTTGATAATGTAAGCAATAGCTTCGATTACACGGCGACATGCTGTACGAATTGCCTGCCAGATTTTTCTAAAGAAATCACCAGCTTTTGATTCGATAGCATATTCCCAAGGATTCAAATACTTAACGTCCGCAAAACCTTCAGTTCCATGCTGTTTAGCTGTATTAACAGCCTGAGCAATTTTACCTGCTGTACGGAGACGATCATCCAAAGCATTAAGTGTTGAATTAACAAACATTACATTGCGATTAGCTGCACCAATTGCTGAAACAGCACCAGCAATCATTTCTTCTGTTGAGCGTGAAGGGCTAGAAAGAACAGCAACTGCCTTACCAACACCCATAAGCTTTACAGATTTATGACCTACTGAAGGTGAAACTGCATTGTCAATGTTGAATTCTTCAAATGCATATGCATCCATTTGAATTCTCCTTATAATTATTTCAAATAATTTTATAAGATTTGTGATAAACGGTTATTGAATTAATTTTGATATCAAAGAGGTCCGAAGTCTTTAATATTTTAAAAATTAATGTTTACGTCTATCGAATCCAAAGAATTATATTTATTTGTTAATTTAAAATAAAACCAAAGGTTGTGAAGAAGGTTTCTGAACCTCAGGTTTTGTAATAGAATCTGGATCAAGAGGATCAGGATTTTCATATTCAGTATGATTATTCACCTCTTTTCCACTATCTTCTTTATCAATATCATCAATTACATTATCGATATTAAGAGAAGCATCACGCTTTACATCATCTCTAGCATCATTAGAAGCCATAAGATTATCTTTATAAATCATATCACCCATAGATGCTAATCTTGATGCTATTGATTGTTGTTTAGCAATAATTTTAGTTATTCTAGCACGTTCAGCATCAGTTGTTGCTTTATCTAATTCGTCCTGAAGAGTTTCATAATTTACTTCAAGCATTTCTGCTTCATCTTTCAAGAAATTACTAATTCTCATTCTTGTTCTATAAATAAAATAAATTGTAGGTTTTATTAAGAAAATTCCTAATACGATAAATATAATAACAACAACTGGAATAAATAAAGCACTTCCTGTTATAGCATTAATAGCACCAGTAGCAGCTGCACCTATTTTAGCCATAGCTCCACCAACAGCTGTTGCGATAGATCCTGCACTTTCTTCAGATTGTGCATCTTCTTCTGTTAATGGCTGATCAGGATCGAAATCTTCTCTTGATCTTGCATTTTTAGCAGCTTTAAGAGCTTTATCAAACCAATCACCAGATTTAGTAATCATATTTCCTGTAAGTTTACAAGATCTAATAGTTGGTAAGATAATAAGATTTTTTGAAACAGGATTTAAATTATCCCACATACTTTTAGCAGCAACAGCTGTAAGTTTATCTTTATCAAATTTATTTCCTGCTTCTACTTCTGTTAATGTTTTTATTGCTTTACAAATTTCTGATGTATAATGCATATTAATAATAATCAATATACATACTAAAATAGAAATAATTATAAAAATCACCATTACTATTGCAAGAATATTAGAAAGTGTACCAAGTCCTGCTGATAACTGACTAATAGAAGCAGCTACACCTGGGAATTTTGAAGTAAGGAATTTTATAAGCATTCCACCTTTAATATCCTCAGTAGACATATCTTCATCATAAACATATCTAGATTCCTGAGAATATGATTCAATAGAATCTATAATGTATTCTTCTTTACTAAGTGCAGAATTTTTTACAGAAGGATCAGATTTAAGTTTCTTTAAGAAATTTAAATTTTTTGCATTAGAGAAAAATTCATAAATTTTACAATAAGCTTCTGTAGATGTATTTTCAAACTCTTTAGGATTTGCCCTAAGAAGTTTATTCAGATCATTATATGTATGATCCAAAGAAATCTTAAGATTTTTTCCAAGTTTTGAAATATCATAATCAGCTTTTTCAAATTCTCTTACTACTGATTTAAATTCAGCAGGAACTATATGTCCAACACCACATTTTCCAAGTGTATTATAGAAACTAAGGATCTGTCCACGATACTCTTTCATTTCAGATTTACTAAACATCTTGGAATCTGTAACATTATCAAATGACGCCATTACTTCATCAACTTTTGAAATATTGGTAGTCAAAAGGTCTTTTGATTCATAATTAAGCATATTTGTTTAATCTCCTATATTTAAATTATCTAGAACCAATCATTTTAGTCATACTAGCAAGAGCTTTAATAAGACTTGACTGATCTGATGAACTTCCACCTGTAGCATTTTTAATCATAGCTGGAATAGAAACTGTATCATATCCATCTTCACCAGAATGGAAGAAATAAATAACATCGTTTTCAGGGTCAACAACACCAAGACCAAGAAGCATATATGTATCCAAGAAATAATCAATGAATTTAGATCTATCTTTAAGCATATAAGAGAATCTAATTCCAGAAGCTTCAGTAAGTTCTTCCTCTGTTACAATAATAGTAAACATTGGAAGATCTTTCTGAGATTTCTTTGCAATAATACCTTTAAGAGGTGCAATTGTATCAGCAATATTCTTAAGTCTATATCTATTTTTATTAGCCATAAGTTGTCTAAAATATGGCATATGACCAAGATTCTTTTCACGTTCAACATCTTTTTTTGTTTCATCGATTCCAGCAAGGAAATCTTTAAAGAAGTTGATTTGACCTGTTGTAAGTTTAATAAGATTTAAAAACTTAGAACCAGGTGTTTTTACTTTAGAAATAAGATCAGCAACATCAATAGCATTTACAAAAATAAGAGAAGATTTAACAGCAAGAGGTACATCAAATGATGTATTAGAACCACTTGCATCTACTACATGGAACTTAACAGTTACTATTGTAGGAGCATGTCCGCCAAGTTTTTTAAGTACATCTGCTTGTGTAACAGAACCTCTTGTATTAATTCTTTCTCTCATAAGATCTTTATAATATTCTTCTGCTTTTTTATATTCTTTTTCATCTTTAGCCTTAGAAGAATCAACATATGCCGAAAATGGTTTAACAATATTAGTAAGTGATGAATTATCTGAATTATAAGAATTAACAATATCTTCTATAATTTCTTTATATCCACCTTTACCATCAAATGTCATTGCTTCAGGATCAGAAGAATCTTTATTTTCTCCATCTTCCTCTTCTTCAATAATATCATTTACATTTGTAGTTTCCATTTCTGTTGACATGAAAGAATATTTTTCGGTTGAAAGTACATTTTCTTTAAAATGTTTATATTCTTGTGTAGGTCTACTACCATCTACCATATAGTTTTCTACAGCTCTTACATATTCTTCATCAGCTGGAGTAATAGAAACTTTTAATCCAGAAATTGATTCATAAGAAGTCATAAGATCATTAATATGAGCTTCAATAGTATCATTTTTATCAAGTCTTACAAAAGGATTTAATCCTGTAGCAAGAATAATGAATTTAGCACAATCAAGTTCTACCTGTTTAGTAATAGCCAAAGCTGTATTATAATCTGTTATATTAGAAGAACAGAGAGTTGGATATTCCAAAACATATTTACTTGCTTGACTTGAAATAGATTTTGCCTTTTGAAAAACAGATGCAACAGTTTTTGCATCATTAGGATTTAATTTTGATTCTTTTGCAGCTTTTTTAGAAAGACTGACAAGATCAAATAATTCAGAAATTACAGCAGTCGCAGCCATATTTTATATCTCCTTATTTTTTTGCAATATTTTAATAGGTATATTTAAATGTTTTTGGATAAACCGTTAAAATTGACAAAGCTATATAGAAGTTTGAGGTATTAAAAATATGGATTATAATGATCTCGAAAGTCAATTTGAAGAAGATTCAAATAAAATTTTTAGAAACAATGTTGAAAATTATACACCAAATGATTTTGATTTTCTTAAACAATTAAATCAAATGTTTGGTAATGCTATGAGTGCAAAGGGTTTAAATACTCTTGATCCACTTTATGCAAACTTTTTTCACTATAATAAAATGAGTATGAGAGGAAATGCCGATTTCCCTCGTGTTACTAGAACTTATGTATTTTTTACAAGACCTGAATTAAATTTTTCTTTTGAAAATATTAATTCTGTTCCATTTTTTAAATGGCTTTATAGTAAACGTATTGGTAAAATGATTTTTGCTGCTTTAACAGATCCAGACTATTTTATTTATGCTCCAGCAGCTATGAATAATACTACAATCGATTTTACAAAATTGAATGAAGCATTATCAGCATGGATAAAAACTCAAAAAGCTTTGGAAAAGCAAGTAGCAAATGGTGTAGATGATGAAAATTGGAAAGCTGAAATGAGTTCTTTATCAGACGGCGATACACCTGGTAAATCAATGTTTTCTGATGATAATATAGTTAAAAATGGAGCTGATAGTGGAATTGAAGCTTCTGCTAAAGCTGCTATAGAAAAAGAAAATTCTAGCAATGCTGGAATGGACGATACACAAAATAGTAATTTACCAACAGATGCTGAAATTGGTGGTTTAATAGATGATGTATCTATGGAATCATTACTTGAACGTCAAAACCAAATGGCTAGTATTTTTAATTCTATGTATAAGGGTGAATCTAAAAATGGTGCAAATGGCTTTAATTCTGGAATGACAAGTAAAGCTGCTATTCTTGGAATGACTCCAGCAGAATTGAAAAAAGATAATCTTACTTTAGCAAAATATGCATTAAGAGATACTCACAATTCTCCTAATGATAGATTTACATATACAACTCCATTTATTCCGCTTCTTCAAAATACATGTACACAGTTAACTGGCGCTAAAGATTTTGAATTACAAGAGCACCAATATGAAGAAGATGAATTTAGCGGAAAAATGACTGTTCCAACAGGTATGGATGAAATTTTTGGACCTGGATCATTTACTACTAATCATGAAGATATTCTTTATGGACCAGTTAGTTTATTATATATGGTTTGGGTTTTATACATTCATTATGTATCTCGTGGATATATTATGCCAACTCGTGAACACATTACAGAACGTATTTTAGATTATACTTGTTCAGCTTATGTTATGGTTATTGGTGATGATGGTAGACGTATTGAACGATTTGGTAAATATACTGGTTGTTATCCTACTACATTTCCATTATCTCAACAACTAGATCATAATTTACAAGTAGAACCAGATATGTTACAAAAACTTTCTATTTCTTGGAAATATAATAGATATGAACCAATGGATCCACAAATCTTTACTGACTTCAATTTCTTATCAGAATCAGAATGGTTAGTTAAATTAAATCCTGCTTTATGGGAAGATTTGTATAATAGATATTCTTCAGTAACGGCAAATATGTTCCTTAAACTTTATGGTGGAAATGGTAAAAATCCTAAATCAGAAGTACAGAAAATCATGCTTCGTAATTTAAGAAGACCAGAAGGTTTATGGGAAATGATAGATGATAAAGATCGAGGAATGTCAGGTAAACTTCCTCCAGCTCTTATTGAACCATTAAATGATTTTTCAGAAATAAATATGATCAATAATTTCTGGGGAGGATATCCATATATTGTAAATGGTACAGAATTGTGTTGGGTATTACCACAATATGGTAAATTACAAGGTGTCAATAGAGACAAATTTAATAAATCTGGTAAACAAGTTCTTGATAATGATAACTCTAATAATATTGAAGATATGACTAAAACTAAATCAGGTTATGATGATTTAGCAGGAAGTATATCTTCTGCATCTGAAGTAGTTAGAGAAGATAGAATTACTGGAAATGCTTCATCAAGTTATCTTGATAAAGGTATGACAAGTACTAAAAAGCTGGGTGTTTTGGAAAATAATAAATCATTTGGAACGATTTAAAATATATAAAAGAGGGATTAATTCCCTCTTTTATATTATCTACTATTTTATTTGTAACTCAAAAACATTTATATATAATTTTAATTAGGAGCATAAATATCATGAGTGAAAATATTGCTATTAAGGATATTATTGATGCAAATTCTCATAATAGTGCTATGGCTCTTACTGCTAATTGGGCAAAAGTATTTAAAAAATATGCTCTTGAAGAATATGAAGATCTAACCGATGATCCGGCTAGTGGTTTCAATATTTTTACACATTTAACTGCACAAGGTGCAGCTAAAATGATGTATGAACAAGAGGCTAGAATAGCAGAAGTAAATGAGTCTACAGCCATTCTTCCTAAATCTTTATTAAATAAATTAACTACAGATGAATTATTAGGAATATTTGGAACTCCAGCATCTACAACTATTGCTTTTTGTATTAAGAAACAAGAAATTATCGATTATTCAATTTTAATAGATGAACCTACAGGTTTAAAACGCTTGGTATTAAATAAGGATATGAAAATAGTTTTTGAATCACATCCTGAATTTACATTACCATACAATGTAGAAATAAATGTTAAACCTATTACAAGTAGAACTTTTGATGAGGATACAGGTGAAGAAGTAATTAAAACTGATTATAATATTTATGCTTATTATGAAATACCATCTCAAACAAACGATGGAATGAGAAGTATATTTGGAATTTATGATCAATTTATTTCTTCTCGTGAAATGAGATTTGAAGGTGAAACTTATATTGCTTTCTTCTTAAAGGTTTTCCAACTTGAGAGAAAGGAAACTTCTGTATATATTTCTGATCCTAATACTGCTGATATGAAAATCGGATTTAATGATTCTCTTATTGGTGTAGAAGTATTTAGAAAAAAAGTTAATACTAATAATGAAGTATTGATGACAGGATTTACAGAAGGTTCTAAATTAATTTCAAACTCATATAATTATTCATATGATTATAAAAGAAATAAGCAAAACTTTAATATTATTTTTTCTAAAATGAATGATGATACTTCATTATCAGTAGGTGATAATATTAGAGTTGTAACTTATACAACAAAAGGTTCTGAAGGAAATCTTGAATTTCCTTACATGATATATAATATCAATAAGTTATCAGCTTCTTATAATCAAGATTTATCAGATGCTACTCAAAATGCATTATTGAATATTATAACTTTAATTTTTGCACGTGATAAAGCTGCTGTTGGTGGAAAAAATCAATTAACACTTGAAGAAATTAGACAAAAGATTATTAACAAAAAATATTCAAGAAATATTCTTATTACAAATAATGAAATTATTAATAAAGGTAAAGAAAAAGGACTTGCTATTGAACGTATTAGACACGATTTAATGACTATGTCTTATCGTGCTACAGATAAAATTAGATACAAAAATATGATTCTATCTACAGGTATGAATAATTTTTATTTTAATATAAAAGATAAAGATAGAATTGTTAGAGGTTACAATTATTACATGATTGAACCTATTGATGTTTTTGCATTTAATTCTGAAAATAACAGATTGGAATATAAACCTTTAATTAATCAAAATAATCCAGAAAATAATCTAGAACCTTATTTTGATTATGTTAATAAATATAATACATCAACGAATGTTGATAAAATAAAACAAGTTGTATTCCCATTCTATATTAGATATGAAAATACAGCTAATCCTAAAATTCAAATTTATGATATGTGTTTAAATGAAACAGATTATCTTAAATTTACTGGATATAATGAAAATCTATCATTGGATAAACTTGATATATCATTTATTAAGATAACAAGAAATCCATATAGAGGTTCAAGAACCGGAACATTTGATAGAGATTTAGCAAATACTTATTTTATCAATTTTATTGTTTATACTGGTCAGAATACACTTAATAAAATGTATGCGATGTCTCATAATCCTGACAATAGTAAAAATTATGTTAACGCTGAAACTTTAACAGATTATATGAAACAATATATAACTTTCGAATTGAGTTTTGAAAATATCAATGATGGAATAAAATATATTGTTAATCCTGTTAACGTTAAAGTAGTTAATGTTGATACTATGGTACAAGATGGTTACATAGCATATCAAGCTTCTATAACAACTAATAATTTTATATCGAATGATAAACAAATTCAATTAAAAGGTATAAGAAATTCTAATTATATTTCTTATGATTATTCTGTATTTGTACCTGTTGATACAACTGTTAAGTTCAAGATATCAGGTACATTTAAAAATGAATCTATTAATCCAGATAATAAACCTTGTATTGAATATGAATCAGATAATATAAAGTTAGTTGATTATGTAACTGATTATTTCGATTGTGAGTTTGATATTCAGACGATGATACCTGGATATAAAACTTATGATGAAGATAAGCCATATACATATAAAGATACTGAATATTATCCAAATCCTAATTATAATCCTTCAATTACGGATACTAGTGATGTAAATCATTATGAATATATAATTGAAAAGGATAATAATGGTGATCCGATATTTAATATAATAGATGGTGTTTCTTGCCCTGTTTATAAAATAGCTCACAAAGTAGGTGATATAATTTATGAACATGTAAGGACAGAAGATGAAGAACCATATCCTGATAAGGAATATTACGTTTATGATGAAACGCTTAGAGATTTTGTAAAAGCTGAAAATCTTATAGAATTTGAACCAAATGTTGTTTATTATTCTAGAAAAGCAAAAATAAAACATCATAAAGGTGAATATATTTATTATAGAGTAGATGAAAATAATGTTCCTACTGGAGAATATGTTGATGAACCTGATGAAATAGCAAGAAGTAATCCAAATAACAAACTTGAACCATTACCTGTTGAATATATAGGTATAATAAAGAATGTTCCTTGGATTAATAGATTATATTTATCTGGTGAAGAAATGTATGAGAAAATACGAAGTTTCTATCTTGAAATGATTGATAGAATGATTACTATTAAAAATACTCTTTTTGATGGTGGTACAATCGTATTAGGTCTTCAGACTACATCTGGAATTTCAAAGAAATATCGTGCTTATAATCTTGAAACTAATAGTGGTGAATATCTAAATAATATCGCTCTTAAATTTACATTTAGAGTTAAATATAAAGATAATTCATCTCTTGATTATAAACGAGATCAAATTATTAATGCAACTGTTAATTATGTTAATAATTTAGGTGATAATAATTTATCAACTGATCAATTGTTTGATGCAATTAAATCAGAAGTTCCAGATATTGAGTACATTAATATTCTCAATATTAATAATTATACAAATGGTTCTGTTCAAACAATCATTAATGATACAAATATTTCTTCTGAAATGTTAACACTTTCTCAAAAAGTAATTGTAGATGAAAATGGTGATGTTGATTTTGAACCTGACGTTACTGTTAACGTCGTTTAATATAGATTACCTATAAGGAGATAAAATAAAATGGTAAATGAAAATAAAGAAGATTTCATGATGGCTGCTGTAAATGCTGCTAAAGAATGGCGTGTTCGTGCTTATGAAGCTTGTGTTGAAACTTTTGCTAAAAAATGCGTTACTGAAGCAATGACAGTAAAAATGCCTAAAGATGCAGACTTTGATGAACAAGATAGAATTAAAAAGAATGCTGCTCATGAAATTGCTCAGATTACAAGTAAACTTATCAATAATGCGATTGTTGATGAAACAAATGAACTTTATAATGTTGAACTTGCTCATGATATTAAAGATCCTGATGATATTGGAAAGAATATTCAGAAGTTATTAGCTGATCATATTTATGATGAAGCTAAAGATCGTTGTACAACTCTTTCTGCAAAATTTGATGCTGGTATGGTTAACAATCTTACAGCAGTAGAAGCAGTTGATATGATTAATAAAACTTTTGAATCTCTTAATTTTGATTCAAAATATGGTCATGGTGAAGATCTTAAGAAACGTCTTGATTTAATTCTTTCTTCTGAAGGTTCAGAACTTATTGCTTCAATTAAAGCTGATGTATCAAAACTTGTTACACAGACTGAAGCAAAGAATTCTATTATTCGTGAAGCTGTAAGTGAAATCAATGATAAGAAAGCTAAGATTGAAAAAGAAATTAATGGTGAAGCTGATCCTGTTACAGGTGGAACATCTGATGACAAGAAAGTAAATAACCGTGATTCTTTTGGTGGTAAAGATGAAGATGAACCACAGGATATGCAAGAAGCAGAAGTAGCTGCTAATGAAGCTGAACAGAATATGGAAGGATGGTATCAGAAAGCTGTAAAGCATAATCAAAAACATGTATACAGCAAAGAAGATTTCTACATCATGACTGATTATTCTGGTAAAGTTGATACTTCAACAGAAGCTCTTAATGCTGCTTTTGACGATTCGACAATGTCTAAAGAAGAAGCAGAAAATATTATGAAACAATTCCGTCAGGTTGATGATGGTATTGATATTGATAGTATTGATGCTAATGAAAATACACTGTCTGTTGGTGATAATGAACCTGATGCACCTGCTGGTGAAACAACTCCTGAAACTGATTCTGCAGAAAAAGAATATGTAGATGATGATGGAAATGTAGTAACTTTTGATGCTGAAAAGTTTGAATATGAAAACGAAATAACAGCAGAGCCTCTTTCTGAGGAATCAATGGCTAGAGATTTCTTACCACTTTCTCCAAGAAAGTTCTGGAATAGAAATGTAAAACCTGATCTTAATAAGTTCGCAGCATATCTTGCTCTTACAAAAGATAATGGAGCTGTATTCTTCGATTCTATTAGAAATCGTGGTACAGAAATGATGGGACTTTGTTCAAGAGAAGATACAATTTGTGATACAATTTCAAATGATGAAATCAATAAGAAAGTTGATGAAACACTCGGAATTTGTAAAGATGTTGAAACAAAAACTAAAGATCTTCTTGATAACATGGGAATCTCAGGTATTCTTGCTAACCAGTATCAAAGAACAGATAATCCTATTCAGAATGCTGTTAATTCTCTTTTCAATCCTACAATTATTGGAACTAATGATGAAGCTCAGCTTTCTAAAGAAGAACTTCATGAACATGATCTTGCTGAAATCTTTAAACTTTGTTTGAAAGTAGCAGATCTCAAAACTGATATAGCTAATGAAGTTGAAGTTTTAGGTGCAAGTGATGAACTTGGATATCTTGAAGAACTTCTTAATGAAAAGATGTTCGCTATTGAAGATTCAATTGAAAAAGCAGAGGTTGAAAATAGAGTAAAAGCTCTTCAATCTATTGAATGTATGGTTCCTGTACAAGAAGTCGTAAATATGAAAGTATTCCTTTCAAGTGAAAATCCAGATGCAGATTCTGGTGACAGAATTGTACTTGATACTCTTAAAGATGTAGAATCATATGGTATTTCTTATGATCATTTAGTTGAAGAAATTAAATCTGATATGCATAAGAAATTTGATGATGATATGAAGGGTAAATATAAAGTATTCAATTTAAATATTGATGAACTTGTTAATTTTGTTCTTGATGAAAAAGATACAACAAAAGTTGACGCATCAATATATGAGAGAATTCTTGGTAAATTAAGTGAAAATGTTGATCATTATTCTAATAGTACAGAAGCGATGATTGTTGGAAATAAAGCAAGAGCTATTACTACAGCAGTTATTACTTTTGATAAACTTGGATTCTTTAGTGAAGAAGAATTCTCTAGATTTAGATCATCATTAATGTAAACTTAAAATAATAAATCTCCTCCCAAATGGGAGGAGATTATTTTATTATCCTGTAATAGATCCATAAGCAGTATCACGAGAATTCTTAGCAATTTCGTCTTTTTCAAGTGCTTCAGCATATTTATCATTTCGCATAGCTGCAAATGATTCTTTTGTACTTGCTACTGCTGCAGGAATTTGTCCAGGTAATGCAAATCTAGAAGTTGCTACAGCTTTTAAACTATCTTCAGCAGTCATTCTAGAAACATCAGTTAATTCATTATATCTATCAAGATCTGTACCAGCAAATAAACCAATGATAGGAGCAGCTAATCTAGAGTTAGCTATAGTTGAAATCATTGTATCTTGATCAAATTTATATTTCCATGCATTAGTAAACATAGACCATGCTCTAGTAAGATGCTTCTTTCTAAAGTTATGAGTTAATTGATCAATAGGTAATCCACCAATTACAGAAAGATATTCTGACATTCCTGATGCTGGGAACATTACTTCAAGAGCCATTCTTAATGGACCACGAGTAGCAACTGGTAATGAGATATTTGGTTCCATATCTTTAATAGTAACATCAACTTTAATAGTTTTAGGATGACCATTAGGACACCAATCATTATTATCACCACCACGAGTTACAGAAATATCAGTAATCATACCACAGTTAATAAGTATATGATTCTTAATAAATATTCGTAAAGCAAATGGTGATGTATAAGTCATCTTACCAGTTTGTCTAGACATTCCCATACAAAGAATAGTCATAAACTGAATATATTCATTTTCAAATTGAGCAATTTCATTACCATATGGTGAATGAAATTCAAAACTACATGTAATAGATCTTGAGAAAGATGATGATTCAAAAACATCTGGAAGTGTTATACGACCACGTCCAGCCATAACTGCAGCTCTATCAGAAAAATTTCCTGCAAATTTAAGAAGTTTCTTTTTCATTACTTGAGAAAAACTTTGTTCTCCAGCTGCTTCATCATTTTCTTGTGCTTGAGAATTTAATTCTTCTGCTAATGGGTTTGATGTAGTACTATTAGAAAAAGTTTCTGAACCTGTCATACCTTTTTGACATCTAAAAGGAATAAATTGTTCATTAAGATATCTTCCTAAACCAGAACCCATTTGTTTTAATGGTAATATATTTGGTAAATCCAATGTACTTATAGATCCAATATAACCACTATCATCAAAATATAATCCCATAATTCCAGCAAGATCTATAAGTAACATTCTCAAATAATTATTAAAAAGATTTATAGATTGTTTAAATTCTACTACTTTTGATCCACCAAATACAGCTGATCCAAGTGTACCTACAACACCAGCAATATCAGATGGAATAGCTAAGAATTTATTCCAAATATTTTTTAATCCATCACCACCAGACCTAATTAATGCTTCAGTTGTACCAGCACCGCCAGCAATACCGAGCATTTTTGTAAATCCCATATTATATTTAAATCTTCCTGGTTGGAAAAGTATAACTGGCCATTTATTCATAATTTGTGTAGAATATACTCTACCTATTCTAGGAAATATAGGATTAGTTCTTGGATCATCACGTTTATTAAATTGAAACAATGGATTTAATACCATAGCTTCTCCAAGACCAATACCCATAGAAGTTGAAACTCTATTATAAAGACCAGTATTTGGATGAGTTTTATTCATAGAGCCTTCAATTTCACTAGTAGTTTGACCAGGTTTAAAAGCATGTTCTACTTTATCAGTTACTACTTCAGCTTCACCAGTAAAAACATTTCTAGCAGAAGCTCCACCATCAATATATCCTCTAAATGTTAAATCATCAACAACTCCCATATCTTCAAGAGCACTTAAATCTTTTTGTTTATCTCCTAAAGTTGTTATTTGTTGACGTATATAATCAGTATTGTATAAACCTATTGCTTCAACACATGATTTAGGATTAAATCCTTGATCTTGTGTAGAAATAAAATCTCCTAATAAATTATTTGGAACAGTATGGTTATAAATTACAGATGAATCATTTGTATTATCTTCTCCACGTTTTGCTAACATTATTGAATTAGTTATACTTTGAACTGGTATTACTCTTCCTGTCATTGTATCAACTAATCTAATATCATACATTCCGGAGTTATTTATACCTGAAATTCCATATTGTTCTCTTTTACTTTCTTCTTCAATATGAGGCATAATCATAATATTTTCTTCCTTAATATTTAAAAGGTATTATATGAGAATGTCAAAAATATAAAAATATTTTCATCCACTCATAAAAGAGTGGATGATTTTTATAAAATAAAGTGTAGGGCAGAGATAATACAAAAAGTTCATTTAACATTCAATATCTAAATGTGGAGGAAAATGAATTAATAAATCGTAAAAAGGATTGAAAAACGGATTTATTTATATGAAAAGTACCCCTACCCTACACATTATAATGTTCCTATTTTCTAGGCAAAACCTTATAAAATAGGAGTTTATTAACGTTTTTATACGATTTTACTTGACCATTTGATGGATCATACATAAAATTACCTGCTCCAGAAAATAATACAAAATGATGTCCACCATAATCAGAATTTGAAGATGTATTAAAATCAACAATTACGAAATAATGAACATCTTTTCCTGGAAGATCACCAGTATTCCAATTTGAAATATTCCAATCTCCAGCATTATTATTTATAGATTTAACTCTAACTTGTCTAATTGTATAATCTTTCTTTCCTAATAAATCTAATGCATAGTGTATTATTCTTTCTTCATTTTCTTCAGTTGTACAATTCTGTTCCATAACATTATTACCAAGTTCACCATTAATAGCTTTATGATAAATAGTTAAAATTTGGTTTCTACTTAATGCTCTTCCTGCAAAATATTGACACATAGTGAGCATACACATATATCTACAACCATATTTATGTATATTTGTCTCAGGATCATCTTTTGGATCACCAGGTGCTCTTTTAAAATCTACCTGATGAATTACATCAACATTAGGAAATGCATATCTTACTTCGGAAATCTTTCCCATAATTTAATACCTCTATATTATATAAAAATGTTTATTTTAGAGTATAAAATCAATATAAAATACCCCTAAACCATATGGTTTAGGGGTATTATTTTTTTATTTTCCGATATTTACATCGAAGTGACCTCACGTACCATACTATCCAATTTTGAGCCAATATTCGGTTTTCCAGAATTTTTAGCCATTTGAGATAATAATTGTAACGTCGCTGCAAAGAAGTTTTCAGCAACATCGTGATGTCTGAGATTTTCTTCTTGAATTTCTTTTAGAATTTCAAGTTTTTTATTTAATTCATTTCCAAAATTCTTTGCAAAATCATCTGCAATAGAATTCATTACTAATGCTTTAGGAGTTTTTCCAGAAAGATCAAATGTTTCTGATAATGAAGGAAGTTTTTTATTTGGAATATTCTGTTTCTCTTTAAGAGGAGAACTAGATTCCATTCGTGATTCAAATGGTCTTTTAGGAGCATCAGTTTTTACAAAATAACCTTCTCCAGCAGCAAATCCAGGACCACCATTTTGTCCAATGTTTACTATATCTGAATCATTTATTGCACCAGCTGTTCCAACTACACCATCAGGATTATCACTATTTACATTTCCATCACCCCATCCAGGATCTCTCTGAGTTATAGTACTTTGAATAGCATATGAAGCTGAATTCATCATGTCTTCTTGTTCTTTATTGAATTTATTTTGTTTATAAAGATTAGCTATTTTTTCTTTAATCTTTTTAGTTGTAGCTATAAAACCGCCATTTGATTTAATAGCATTATAAGCCATTCCAACTAAAGAATGATCAAATGATCTTTTTAATAAATTTTTTGCACCCTGTTTAATTCTCTCACCCTTAGAAGTTTCAATATTTTCACCAGCAGATTCATTTGTACGCTTTGAAAATTCTTCAGGTGTACAAGAAGTCGTTAACCATTCAAGTCCATTTGTTTTTACATAATCTCTAGCTTGTGTTAAGAAATCTTTTTGATATTCAGCTTGATTTTTAAGAGCTTCCATTTGCTTTATAGCTTTTTCATTATCTTCATCAACTTCACCATTATTATCAGTATCCATATCTTCAGCATCTATATGAGAAGTAATATCTTCAACATTTTTTAAGCCACCATATTTTTCAGCAATATTTACACGCATTTGATCTATTGGATCATATTTCTCAGCTTTCCATTTATCATAAATTTTTGTTGTTAAGAAGCCAAGAATATTTGCGTCTTTTTCACTATTGCTCATCATCATTCCACCTGTAATGAAATTACCAATAGCTCTTAAACCTTTATTTAAACCATTTTTAATAGCTCCAGCAACACCAGTATTCTGAGATCTATTTTCCCACGCTATAAGAGCATCGGGATCAGCAACACCAAGAATTCTAGCACGTAAGCCATTAAATTTTTTATATCTAACTAATGCATCTTTTTCAGCTGTTCCACCACACCATTCATAAAACATCAAAGGTACACTAGGAAATCCTAAAAATCCTGCAATAAGACCAGGAATACCCATAAGTCCAGCATTGAGAGCATCTCCAAATCCTGCTGCCATTTTCATACCAAATGAAATACGCATACCTTTACCTACATTGAAATACTCTTTAGCTTTATACATACCTTTAGTAAATCCTGCTACAAGAGCGGCTACTTCAAGTAAAATTGTTGCTTGAGCAGCTGTTAAAGATGCTAATTTACCACCAAGCTTTGGAGCAAATTTCGATATATTCTTTTTAAGAACTTCACCAATCTTTGTTCCAGCTTTAGAAACAGTACTACCAGCTTTGGAAGTTATAGTTTTAATTATTTTAGATATAAATTCACCAACTTTACCAACAAGTCCTTTAATTCCACCACCAGCTGTTTTAGCTGCGGTTGCTATACTTTTAAGACCTATATTACCAGCAGATGCTGCAGCTCCTGTTATTTTGCTTCCTATTTTAGCCATAGTTCCACCGATAGCTCCCATACCACCAACAGAACCAATAGCTCCACCTGCTTTAGTTAACATTCCACCGACATTACCAGCTTTTCCAACAACATCACTAAATTTACCACCAGTAACTTTATTAAGAAGATTAGAAATTAAACCACCTGATCCACCTATAGAATCACTCATAGATTCAGCGGCTTCTTTATTAGATTCATCAATTTCATCAAGAGTTTTATCAGAAAGATTAAGACCATCTTTATCAGCTTTTTTGAAGAATGCTCCCATTGCAGCCAAATTAGAAGCCATGACTTCTAAGAAATGTTCTCGTTTCTTATCTTCACGATCTTTCTTCATTTCACTTGATGAATTGATTATTCCATCACCTTCATCATCTTTATTAGCTATACCTTTAAAAATACCAGATTTAGTTTTTGATGAAACAGATTCTACTTTTCCTTTATGAGTTTTCTTCCAATGTTCTTTCATCGTAGAATCAGTATTAATATTTTTACGAATCCAATCTTCTACATCTACTGTTGATTTACTAAATTTTTCATCATTTTTATAGAATTCAACAGTTGTTTTAATAGCTTCATCATAATTATTATTACATAGTCTAAGTCTTTTCTTAAAAGTATCAGGAATATCTTTTATAAGTTCTTTATTAAGTTTATCAATACTTGCTTCATTTTTATCAATAGCTTTATTAGCAGCTTTAAAGAATTTATTATCTTTATTAATAACTTTATTAATAAATGATTGTTTTAAATCCTTATCATCTGATTCAGCTATTGACATATAAACTCTTAACTGTCGTTTAATATTTCTATCATATTTACCATTTTTAAGAAGATATTCTGCTATTACAGATTTATTATCTGTTTTAAGTGCTTCTATATCTTCTATAGTTATTCCGCCATTCTCAATATTTTTAATATAATTTGCTTCACCACCAAATACTTCAATAAGTTCTTTATCAAAATATTTTTTATATTTCTTATTAAGATCAGCTTTATCAAATAATTTATGTTTAAACCATTCAAATGCTGATTTGGCCATTCTAGAACCTTTATCTAATAATAAATTAGATCCATGCATAACAGCACTATTATCATTAGCATATCTTTCAGCAAATTCTCGAATCTTTGGTTTAAATTCCTGAATTTCAGGATCATCTAATCTTAATAAAATATTAGCTTTATCAGCAGCAGTAGAAGCATTATTTAATTTATCATTAAGTTCTTTATTGTTTTCTAATATAGGATATAAAACATCATAAAGATATTTATCACCAACTTTAATTTGTAATAATTCTCTTGTTACTGTTTTATCCATATGTTTTTTAAGTTTTGAATCAATTTTTTCTTTTACATTAGTAAGTTTTCTTTGAATTATTAAACTTGCTGCACGTTGTATAGAATTGCCTGTACCTTTACGCTTTTGAATAAATGTAGTCAATTGCTCTTTAAAAGGTTCAAGTTCATTATACATTGTAGATTTAGATAATATAAACTTAGCTTTTTCTACAGGATCTGTAATAGATTGTAACTCTTTTATAAAATAAGGATTATGAATATTATCTATAACTGATCCAAGTTTAGTATTATCTTTAGATTTCAAATTAATTAATTCATTATTAAGTTCTTTCTTTACTAATGGAGACATTTTTTCATTCAAAATCTTAGTTTTCAATTTATTGAATTCAGAAAGACTTTTTTCTTTTTTCTTAGTTATAGAATCTTTTATCTTTTTAAAGTCATCACCAAATGTTTCTTTTAATGTTTCATTTTTTATAGCATCTGTTGTTTTTTTAATAAAATTTTTACCTTTATCAACAGTTTCATTTATTTTATCTTTAACATTTCTTACTTTATCTGAATTAATAATTGAATCTTTAAGATCTTCACCTTTATCAATCATTTCATTTAGCTTTTTATTTGCTTTAACTTTATCTATAGTATTGGTTATATTTGTTTTAATCTTTTGAGTCCATTCTTTAGCTTCAGCTTTTTTATCTTCGATTTTCAATTTCTCAAATATTTCTTTTTTATTTTTAGGAAGAGACTTATAAGCTTTTGTATTCTGAATATGATCTAATACTTCATTTTTTCTTTTGATTATTTGATCTATTCTTTCAGATACATTTGGGTCTTTTCTTATATCTTCCATATCTTCTTTTAATAAATCCCAAAAACTTTTTTCTTCTTTAGAAAGATCATCAATAGATTTAACAATTTCCTTTTCATCACTAAATTCTTTTTTGATAGCTGTGTAAAGATCTTTATCTGATTTACGAATATTATTTATTTTATCTTTTATTTTTTTAGGAATTTCTGCAAGTTTAGATATATGAGTTTTTTCATCTATATCTTTAATTACACGTTTTCCCATATGAAGTGCAGTATCTATACCAGATTTATTTTTTTCATATGTTTCTTTAGCTTCTTTATTTAAATCAGAAGAATAAGTTTTAACTTTTCTAGCTTCAGATTTTATAGATTCTTTGGTTTTATTTAGATCATCTTTAACTGAATTTCCTTCACCATAATCTTCTCCATAAAATGCTTCACCTAAAAATTTACTTGCTGCACCTGTTACAGAGCCATAAACTTTATTAATACCTTCATAAAGTTTATTAACACCAGGAATCTTTTGAAGAAAAGAAGTAGCAATAGAATCACTTCGATCCATTCTCTGTTCCTTAACTGTCATGTTATAATCAGCATTAATATCAGCAACACGTCTATAATATGTTTTATTAGGATCTAAATTACTTTCAGAAACTATATTGTATTTACCAGTTTTATAATCATATTCATAGAAATGAAAATGATGTAATTTTGTAAATCTATATTCATCTGACATTCGCCAGTTTTCTACTTTTCCATCTTCAGTTTTACCATCTTCTTTAAGTTTTTCATTTATTTCAGCACCTGTTCCAGCTTCTTCATATTCAGTAGATTTCTGAAATGTATTTATAGTAGTTATATCACGTTTTTTATTTTGTCCTTGTATATGTTTGCTACTAAAAACTAATGCTTCATGTTCAGCCGAAAGTTCATTTTTAGGATATACATCAATACCAGAAAGAAGAAGATTATAAATATTCTGAACTAATCCATATTCTGAAGAATCATCAAGAGATTTAATCATAAAGTTTTCAAAATCGAAATCGCTTTCTTTATTTATATCAAATCCTGTATTGATTTTAGTATTTACACCACCAGTATATCCAGTAGTAGAAGCTAATTGACGAAGTTCTGTTACTCGTTGTTTAGCTTCATGAAGTTTTTTTAGATTTGCAGGTAAATGGTTATCATTATATCTTTTTTTAGCTTTATCTAATTCGAATTCTGCTTTTCGAAGCTCTTGTTTAATATCTTCATCTTTCATCATCGAATAATAATCTATAGAATTACCCTGACCAGCAAATCTATCTTCATTATCAGCATACATTGATGACATATCACTAGAATAAGATAATCCTGCTGCACGAAGATATCTGTTTCGTTCTGCTTTTTCAGGATCATTTTCTATAGTCATTTGATCAGCTAATGTTTTACTAAATAAATTAATAACTTTATTTTTTAATTCATCAGATACTAATTCTAGTGTTGTACCACTTAAAATTAGATCTCTATAGTTTTCATTATTCTTAATTTTTTTAGCAGTTTCTTTAGTCCATGGTAATTGATTTCTATGTAAATTTGCAAGCATTCTATCAAATTCAGAAGAAATCATTTCAGTTATTAATCTTCCATTTTCATCATAAAATGATCTATCTGTATCAGGAATATTTTTATTAACAAAATCTTTAGTTTCATCTGATAATTTAGTATTGAAATCATTTTCTATATCAGAATATCCCATTGTACTCTTAATAACATTTCGAGCATTCTGTTCAGTCTTAGTTTTCATATAAGACTTAGGCATAAATTTATTCAATTTAAAATCAAAATATTCTGCTTCTTTATGATTAACACCAGCATTAATTTCAGATAATTGATAAGGAATAACTTCTGTTAAAACTTTATGAGCTTTATTATCAAATGGATGTACAGCATCAGGTTCACCCATCATATATTTTTCAGATAATACAGTTGTACTATCCATCATATGAGCATAACCAGCTTGATTTGAAATTAATTCAGCAGCTTTGCCTGATAGATTATGACGATCTAATATTTTTCCTAAAATAGGAATTCTATTTATTACATCTTCTATTTTTCCAGAATCTTTTGATAGTTCACCTAATTTAGCATTTATAGCACCAGGAAGACTTTTTAATCCAACATTAAAAGCATTAATCTTTTTTCTTGTGTCTCTATTGATAAATGCATCTGTAATAGTATCAGAAATCATTCCACCAGCCATTGATTTAACAGCTTGAGCAGGACTCATTCCCATACCAGCCATTGTTTCAATCGCTTCTGGAAGCATACTTAATGAATCTAACATACCACCAGCAGCATTCATTTTAGCATTATTCTTATAGTGACCTAACCATTCTTTAAGATTTAAACCTGAACCATTTCCAAATACTTTACCAAACATAGATCTTCTATCTACTTCTTCTTTTTCTTCAGGTTTAGACATTTTCCATATAGAATCTCTTACTTCTTTAATCATTGCAGCTGTATCTTGTGCAAATGCTAAAGATTTAGCAGAATATTCCATTTGTGCTCTTAAAGAAATATTTCCCTGTTCTATATTTTTACCAATATTAGTAGCAATATTTTTTAATATGCCCATTTTTTCAATGTGTTGTTCTTGAAGAACACTCATTTGCTGAGCAAATATTAATTTTTCATTCTTTATATGAGCTTGAGTAGCAGATAATGATGAATTCATCATTTTAGCATTAGATGAAATAATAGCTTTAGTAGAAGCATATTCAGATTTAACAATAGCTTCACCAAAATTTATTGTTGCTCCAGTTGTGGACTCTCCATCATCATCTGTATCAAAACCACTATCATCTAAAGAAAAATTATCTTCACCATTAAATGAAACTGAATCGTCATTAAAATCAAAATCATCACCCATGATATCTCCGAACATTTCAGACATATTCATGGCTTCTTCTTCAGTTTTTACAAAATATCCGGTTCTAATAGCTTCTTTAGCATCTTTGCCAACTTCTTTTATAACATCTTTTCCTATACCAGACCATTTCTTAATTTCTTGATTTACATTATTAAGAATGCCCTTTACATTTATTTTATTTTCATTATTTGAGCCAATACCAATAGCTTCTCCTAATTCAAATGCTTCAGGAAAAAGATGTTTATTTACTTTTACACCAAGATTAAAAACAGATTTAGTTACATTTTTAAGATAGCCTTTAGTTCCTTTTGGAGGATTTGTACCTTTACTTGGTTTTTCCAAAGGAAAGAATTCAGACATACCACCTGTATCAAAATCAAAATTATCATCCATATCATTTTTTACTTTCTTAGGCATAATTCTAAATCTCCCATATTATATGGTATATAAGAATGTCGAGTATACTAATTTATTTTTGATTATATATTATATTCTTGAACTTAAAAATAAGTTTATGGAGGTTTAATGATGGAAGAACTTATAAATAATGGTGTAAATCAATTAGGATTGTTAATTTTAGTTGGTATTGTTTGTATATCAACTATATGTATTCTTATACTTAAAGATGTTACAGATATTAAAAGTATGTTGAAAAAACATTTTAAGGATGAAGAAAAAGACTAATATAAAAGAAAGAGGGATTTCTCCCTCTTTCTTTTTTTATCTAAATAAATTAGATATCTGTATTCTGATTATCTTTGCTAGCAGCATTGAGATCAGCAATAGCATTTGGAGTTGTAAGAGTTCTTGAAGGTACTTTGTCACTATCAAGACCGTACTTAGTTACTACATTAGAACGAATCTGAGTAATTTCATCAGTATAAGTTTCTGATGCAGCTTTCATCTTATCAGCCTGAGCCAATGACATTGCCTTAACAGTATCACTTGTACCTGCTGTATCCTGACCAATTCCCTTAATGTATTTATCATACATATATGCAGGAAGCATCTGATCAAAGTAACTCTGACCAGCAAGACCAGTACCAGCAACAATATATTTAGCAAGAATATTACATTCAGGACCATCCTGGAACATACCAGTAAGTTCTACAGTTCTATCAGAGATAGCCTGGTCAGAACCGATTTCCTGAGAATTCCAAATATCTTTACCATCACCAGAAGTAGGCCATACTTCATGCCAAATACAAGAGTATTCGATATCGCCTGGACGAGCTGTTGGTCCAAGGAATACATAAAGTATTGTACCAGAATAATTAGGACGAATGAAACGAAGATTCTTACCATACATATGGTGAATATTTGTCTGTGGGTCTGTGATTCCATACATCCAGTATCTCATTAACTTACCAAGACCATCACCTGTACAAGTAATAGTATTCAATTCAACGTTCTTATTATTTTCCTTAAGGTTTCCTGGGAAATCCATTTCCTGCTGGTTAGCACCAAAAGTAACTGAACCTGCAGTAGCAATCTGATTAGCAGTAAGTCCTGAAACAGAACGAACAGCGTTTTCCAAGAAGAACTTAAGATATTTTACAGCTGTTGCATTAAAGAAAGTAGGAACTTTAAGCCACTTTACAATAAATTTACCAGCACGGATAGGTTCAAGAGCACCAATATAGTTAGGATCATTTGTACGAACACCGTTCTGTGAAAGAAGGTTATCAAATACAGATGATGCCATACCTACGGTTGTATTATCCCAACCGAGTGCATCCATATGATGCATACCATTGATACCACCGATACCATATCCTTGATCAGGATTTCCCTGATAGATACCTTCTACCATATCATTTGTTTCGTTTGCCATATTCTATTTCCTCCACTTATTATGCGGCCTGACGGTCAGCAATAATGATTCCAGTCCAAGACTCAAAGATATCTGGGAAATTAACAGCAACTTCACAGGTAGCAAGATTAAGCAACTTATCACGATCTGTCTGATAAAGATTGAGAACAATCTCAACATTTGATGGATAACGAGAAGAGAACTTGTTAGTAAGTTCTGTTGTTGCCTTTTCAATAGCAGATTCTGCACCAGTAACATCAAATGTGTATTTAACAAGAACAAGCTTGAGAATACGACGAATATCATTGATAAGAATACTGTTTCTAAATTCAGCAACTTTACTAGTAGGTTCTACATATTGGTTAGCATTAGAATAGAAATAAACATTTCTACCAGTATAGTTACCATTAGCAACATTACTAAGAGCTTTACCAAGATCAGTAGCCCAATAGAGCTTATTCTGCTTAGCAAGTTTTTCTTCATAACCAATAGGTTTTGTCTGTTCAATAACCCAATCGAATATTGTCTTTCTTACACATCCAGCATCACCATTCTGCTGTCCAGCATATACACTGAATGGAGCAAGGCGATAAAGACGAGTAAGTCCATATGCCATTTCATATGTACCTGTTACACGTACATTGATTGTACGATCTACAGTAATACCAGCATGTGGAACAATAGCGAAGTTTTCAGAACCATCAGCGCCAATAAATCCGTTAATCTGTTTAGCAATAGCAACAGATTCCTGAAGATTATTTGTGAATCCTGTATCGAATACGACACACATATCACGGCGCCATTTAACAACACCAGCCATAGCTTTCTTAACATCCATTGGATAGTTAGCATCATAAATGATACCAGCATCACATTTAAGAACGTTTAAGAATGTTTTCTGGTCAACTTCACCATCAAAGAATCTCTTAAGAAGAATACTTCTCTTATTCTGAAGATCTTCTTCATCTGTTACTGTCTCGAAAGAACCATCAGAACCACCTTCGAAGTACTGATAATTTCCGAGATTAGCAGATTCAGCATTAACGATAACGTTATCGAATGATTCACCATCTTTAGCCATACCGTTAATAAAATCAAAATCTTCAATAGTTTCAGGTTTACGGATTACATAATCTGGATCAATACCAGGTGTAACCATCTGTTCCTGATTAAGTATATCACCAATTTCTTTAATGAGTTTAGCATAGTTTTCATAGTAGAAATCCATGTGAATCTGTTTTTCAACAGTTCCCTCATAATTCTGATAAACAGACTGTAATCCTTCGATTACATTAATTGTTTTAGAAATTGTTGCATTCGGATTAAATGAGAATGAAAGTCCATTACCAATAGAAAGTGTTTCTACACCATTAGATGTTTTCTTTACAAGGAACATCTGATAACGACGACCATCATTTACTTTTTCATCACGCTGGAAATCATTAATAATACGAAGACCATAATCATTTCCTGCTTTACCATTTGCATAGTAATTCATGAAGAACATTGGGAATACTTTAAATCCATCATTATCAGTACCAATAGTCTTATAATGACTTGAAAGTCTAGATGCTGATGGATATCTTTCCCATGTTTCATTATCTGCACTCTCTACAATAACTTTAATTTCAATACCTGTTGTTTTAGCATCAATTTCAGTTCCAGCTTCAACTTCTTCTTCTACACCAGTTTCTGGATTTACAACAGTTTGAGTTGTTGTAGATGTAGCTTTAACAGGAATTTTATTTCCGTCATCGTCAAGAATAAATTGTCCATATCCATTTCGCTTATAAAGTGGAATGTTTTCTGCTGACTTAACAGCAAATTTAACAACGATATGGGCTGGTTTAGCATCATCAGGAAGCAAACGACAAAGATAAGTCGTACCACCTGCGAGTAAAACCTGCTCAGCATTTAAGTTTTGCTGTCCATACTGATTTATATCTGCGAAATCGTCACCATATTTGTTAAGAACAGTATTTAAACTATTCTCTTCACTAATGACGTTATCTTTTCCGTCAGAAGTAAAAACAGGATGGAGAGAAGGCAAGATATTAAGTGTAGCAGCAGCGTTTTCAACAACTCTAACAGAGTTATCTCTCAGAGTAATACTCTGAACACCAAAACCACTATCTTCAATAGCCATGTTGGTTCCTCCTACGTAGGATTAATTATAATATTGAATATTCAATTATCACCTAACATATCTTAACAAGACACACTAGTGTAATATACACCATTAAATATATTAATATGTTAAAAATCAAATGGTTTAATCATTTATTTCTATTATAACACAAAAATATACCAAAAAATAATCGATATATTTAAAATTATTTATATATTATATTTATGAGGGTATATAAAACCTAGAAAATTTTATAAGGGGAATAAAAATGAAAAAGTCAATTTTTATTAGTTTACTGATTATGTTTTTATCAGTAAATTCTATATGGGCAAAAACATATGGTTTGTCATATGAAACCGTTCTGAAATATTCTTCATCAAAAATAGAAGAAAATTATTCAAATAATTTTATTGAAGAAGAATATTATAAAGAAAAAATTCCTGCTGAATATGCAGATGCTTTTCTTTATTATACAAGAAACTTTAAAAATAAGTCTGAATTTAGACGAAATTTTTATAGTATTATGGTACATGAAAGTAATAACTTTACTTCATTTGTACATAAAAATGCTGATGGTTCTGTAGATAAAGGACCTAGTCAATTAAACTCAAATAATATTAAAAATCCAACGTTTAGAAAATATTATAATCCAAAAGATGAATCAAGAATAACATCTGTTTATTGTTTTTATATGGTAATGACAATAAATTTCTATTATGATTTGGTTTCTAAATATGGAGAAAAATATGCATTCTATGCATATAATGGTGGTGAAAGAGTTGTTAAATTAGTAAAAAATAATGAAAATATAGAAGACCCTCGTAAAGAGAGCCTTCTAAATCAAGTTAGAATTTATGATTCTAAAGTTAGAAATAAATTGGCATCTATTAATTCTGAAATCGAAGCATACATCAATAATTATAAAGCTATAAAAGTTGTTGAATTAGCTTCAGAAATAATGTCAGATTTATATCATAACGAATTATCACCAACATTACTCAAGAATATTTGTAAGTTTGGAGACAATAACCTCTTTTACATTAGAAGAGAGGATTTTGTTTATTTTGAGTTTGAAGAAATCGGAATCATATGTAACCCGTCCATTGGCGGATTCGAGGTACAAACAGCTTAATACCTGATTTCCAGGAGATCCAAGAAGTGAAAGTTCAAAATACATTTCAGGGAAAATACAATATTCGATAATGTAATCTAAATAATCTGTAATATCAGATTGAATAGATTCAGAATCTTTCTTGTATTTATCTTTGAAGTATTTGAACGAAACTTCTTGGAAGTTCGGAATATCATCTTTATAATTAATGTTTATTTTTTGTAAACCATCAACATAGTTTACAAAATAATTAATAAATTGTGTAATCAAAACAATATATAAATAATAAGATAATCTGATATCATTATCTGTAAGATTGATACCAAATGTTTTATTAAATGTAATGTTTAAACCGTCTGTAAATGAAAGAAGAAGATTCTTATCAATTTGTGTAAGATTATCATTAATCAAAATAGTAAGATTATGAATTTCTTCTTCATCACTAATTCCAAGTTCATTTTGAATATATTGTAGTATAATATCATCAGGATTAATATCAGGCTGCGTTGTCGCGGCCTGCATTTCTATTTTTTGTAAATATTCTGTACAAATTTGTACCAATTTTTGTACGACATCATTATTATCTGTTCTTTCATTCATAATTTCTTCTACTTCATCAACCATAATTATAAACTCCTTTTTAATATATATTTTCTTGTTTTTAGTTAGACATTAATATTGATTTAATTATATATTATATTAATGAAGGGTAAAAAGGAGGCTCTAAAATTATGAAAAAATTATTTAAAGAAATATCTTTTTATTTTAGAAATAGGAAGATATTATCGGATTTTAAGAAGATGCTAAAATTCATGGCCAACAATGATTATGACTTGCATGTTATAGCATGTTCATCTATTCCAGATGAAAATAATAAAGGTGTTGGTAGAATTTTTGCTGATTATGATGGATTGGATTTTTATAAAAATGAATTAAAAAATTGTATTGAGAAATTACCAAAAGAACATCAAAATTCATCATATTTCTTCTTTTCTTATCTCACTTCATTAATGGATTGTATCAAACTTAGTATTCATGATACAATTGATGGAGCGATAGAAAGTTATAATCTTTCTAATGATGAACAAAATCATTTACAAGAAAAAATTAACAATGAAATAAATAAAAAAGTAAATGATTTTTATAATTCATTTGAAGACAATTTCTTCGAATATATCATCGAATCTAAGAATTAAAAAGAAAAAGAAGAGTTTCAATACTCTTCTTTTTTTGGCAGACCGATTATATGGTTTATATATTATATTAATGAAGGAGGAATTTATGTTTTCTAAATTAAAAACAAGTACAAAGATATTAATAGAATTCGTAAGAGTTTTAAAAATTTTGAGAGAATATGGTGAAGATCTTGAATCTATAATGTTTTCAACAATTCATGTAAAAAATAAATATTTTTATGAAAGAAATGTATATTCCATCTTAGATACTGAAGAGATGGGACTTGATAAAAGTAAAAACAAAGAAGAGTATATTCAAAAGAAAATACATGAAAGATTGGTTAACATCTATGATTCAGTAATTTCTTCACCTCTAAAAAATTAAGAAAAAAAAGAAGAGTTTTTATACTCTTCTTTTTTTTGGTAAACCATTTATTTAAATTATATATTATATTATTGAACGTGCAGGTTCATATATGACAAAGGAGAATTTATGTATTTTTATAGGAGGTCATATATGAAGTATGAACAGAAGGAATTACGTGGTTTGAAAATGAGTAATGAGGTATTGGCTTGGGCTGCAACTATGGCTCTTTTACAATCTGGATTGAAGGCAACTGAGAAACAGATAAAAGAGGTAGAGGAGTGGAACAAGAAGTATTCTCGTAAAAAGAAGTAGGACTGTAGTGCTGGAGGGGATTGCTTCATTCGCTGCACACGCCTGTTCCAGTGAATGGGGTGGTCTCCTATATTTTTTTTATTTTTTTACACTCCGAAATTAATATATATGGTACAGTATAATACAAAAAATAAATCGTTTTTGAAAATGCATTATATATTGAAAGAAATGGGTATTCATAATAATACATTCTTTTTACAATTATATGATGAGAGTCTAGCGGATATTAATCCTTTAGATGAAGAAAGTTTAACATTAGCACAAAAAACAGCAGTTCATCTTGAAATAAAAAAGAATCCTTGGTATTTTTTCCGAGAGATTATTAAAATTCCAATGACTGATGTTAAATTAGATTTTGAATTAACTAGAGCTACATTAGCTATTCTATGGTCTTTATTAAATGACCTTCATTCTTATATAGTAATTCCTCGTCAGTGTTATAAATCTTATACGGTAGCTTGTTTCTATTGTTGGTTGATTTATTGGGGTTCTAAGAACTTTTCTGCTGCTTTTTTTGCACAAAATGATTCACTTGTTACACAGAATCTTTCTCGTGTAAAAGATATTCGTGAATCATTACCAAAGTATCTTAATCTCAAAACTAATGCTGATACTGATAATATGCATACTATTGTATATCGTACTCAAGATTATACAAATACAGTAATAACACGTGCTCCTGGTATGAATGAAGATACAGCCAATAACGTTGGTCGTGGTGCTTCTACTATGGGTCAGTGGTATGATGAGTTTGCATTTATTCCTTATATTTGGGTTCAATATGGTGCAGCTATTCCTGCTTATTCTACAGTTGCTAAAGCAGCTGAAAGAAATGGATCTCATCACCATATTATTATTACAACAACTGCTGGTAATAAGAAATCGAAAACTGGTGGTTGGGCATATGATTTTTTCCAATCTTGTGCACCATTCACTGAACATTTGTATGATAAAGTAGTAAAAGATTCTTATGGTAATATTATTTCTATTAATAAACCAGAAGTACTAGATTATATTTCAAATAACTGTCATGGTCAAGAATTTTTAAAGATTGAATTCCAATGGTATGAATTAAGTAAACCTGTTACTTATCTTGATGAAATGAAAAAACTCATGCCTGGTCTCGATGAATTTGCACGTGGTGTATTGAATCAATGGACAGATTCTAATGCTGATCATCCTCTTGGTCAGGAACGTGTTGAAGCATTGATGAAAACAGGTATTGATCCTCTTAAGATTATAATGATTGATAAGATTTATGTAGGTAAATTTTATCGTGATCCTAATGAATGTAAAGCACAGTCACATCATATTGTATTTGCAATGGACTGTTCTGGAAATACTAGACGAGACTATTCTACTCTTGTAGGTGTAGATGTAACTAATTCTGAAGTTGTATTTACAATGCGTGTAAATGGTTATTCTGTTAATAGATTTGCTAGAGCAGTAGCATATATTCTTCTTTATCTTTTCCCTAGATCTACTCTTATTGGTGAACGTAACTATATTGGTATAGCTATTCTTGAAACAATTGCTGAATTAGTAGGACAAAGAAGACTTTATAAAGATGAAAAAGATGATGGTCTTGGTGTAATGCTTTTACATAAATTGCGCAATATTATGTATGGTGATGTATTGAGAGTTTCGGTTTTTGAACTTGGTCAATATATTCATGATAAAACTATTATTGATGAAATTGCTGGTTTGATTACAACTAAAGATGGTAGAATAGATCATAAACAAGCTGGTGGTCATGATGACTTACTCATTAGTTATCTGTATTGTAGATGGTTTATAATGTTCTGTAAATCTAAGAAAAAGTATATCGATGAAATATATTTTAATTCAAGATTAGACGGAACTAGTATAAGAGATATTGAAGATGCTGCTGAATATAGTTCTGATGCAGCAAATATGGATTATGTTTATAATACAAATGGAGGTTTTAAACAGCTTATGGAAAGAAAAATTCGTGATAATTTTATGAGTAATGAACATGTTATTGAACAAATGAAACGAACTATAGATTCATTACCTGGAGTTGGTACAGGTAATTTCGGAGCAGAAGATTATATTTCAAGTTATGATGATAGTGGAAAACTTGCTAAAGGTGATATTCCTATTGATCAAATAGCTGAAGAATATTTTGGTAAAGCTCATGAATATGGTAAAAAAGATGAAAAAGGTGTAGATAATTTTGATAATGATGATCCTGAAAAAGTAGCGAAGGAAACAGAAGAAATTAGAGATAAATCTAATGATCCTAAACAACAATTCAAATTAAGTTTCGCATTTCATTAAAAAAAAAGAAATACAGTGGAGGTTTAACCTCCACTGTATAATTTTTGTATTTACTTTAAACCATGGTTTTAATCTTCAAATTATTATACTAAAACTTTTTATTATCAGATCCAAATTTGTGCAAGGGATACTGTTTATGTATCAGTATGCCATGAATCCTCGAGATAATGTAAATAAGTTTCATATATTAGTAATCTGATAAAACATAATGATTTGGAATATTAGGATCTTCATAAGCTACAGAACTTGTTCGTTTAAGTTTATTAGCTTCACGATTTGAAATTCTTGTAACTTCTCCATTTAACACTCGTTCACTATATGATGCATGTGATGCATAAGTTGTTTTTGATTTCTCATCTTCATCATCAAATAAATTTAATATTTTATTGATTACTTTTGCAGCAGGTTTTATAACATTTTTGTAAGTATAGTATAGAATTATACCACCTGCAAAAATATATGTAATAACCTTAGCATTAGAAACTTTATTGTTAGAATTCTTATTATTACCATATGAATCATTTTTTACTTTTGTGTAACTTGTTTTGTATCCATTATTCTCTGAATCTCTAAACATCTTATTGAATGTATCTGCGTAATTATAGTTATCCATTATCTCTTAATTTGGTCATTAATTGAAATCCTTAAAATAAGGATTAAATTCCGCACCTACTAAGTGCATCAGCAAAAGAGAATTTGTTAATGTGGGAATTACCCAATGACCAAGAACTTCCGCCCTGTCGCAATCCTGTAATTACAAATGAACCTTTTTCATCAGATTCTTTTTTGTTCTTACATTTAAGAGATCGCTTAGGCTGTTTCCGTTTGTTCGAAATTCTCTCAAACATGACCGGCCTCCTTGTTAAATATTTTATAGAAAATTGGTAGGCAATATAAAACTTATATTGTATCTACCAATGGTCCTTGATCAAATATAAAATATATATTTGAAAATATTTTTACTTAGAAGTACCCATCAGAACTCTCTAAACTGATAAGACCAGATTTTATAAAATTATTTAAAATATTTTTTATAAATACATCTATAGTTTCTGTAGTAGGTTCACGTGTAGTTAATGTTGTTTCACTATTCTTATCATATACTGCATTTCTGAATTTTGAAATTAATTCTGATGTATTATATGATGTAAAAATAGGATTATTTGTAGGAACTATTTTAACTTTTTGAGTTTTGTAATATTGCTCAAACAAACGCTCAATTTTTTCATAAAGATTCCAATTCATTTCAGAATTATTAAATTTAGAATACTTGTTAAACAAATCTAATGCTGAATTGATCTGAATTATAGAATATGAATATCTAGCATTTCCATAATTGCCTATCCTTACTCTGAAAAGAGAACTTTGATGAACAACCGCAACAGGATTAAGATAAGATGATACCAAGAATTGTAAAGATCCTTTAAGAATAGTCGCAAAAGCATCATCAACATCATATTTAATCTTTGCTAAAATCTTAAACATTTTTGTATCGGTATAACTATTGATATCGATATCTCTTAAGCTAAGCATAAGATTTCCAAAAATATTTATAGTCATTCCAAGCATGATATAAAAATGATGTGTAGTTCGAACATATTTCTTACTAATCTTTTCACCATTCAATCCTGTTTTTTCATTTCCTTCAATGTAAGAGAAATTCTTATTCTCTAACCCATTAATATGTATATTTGTAAACAAATTAGAGAAGAAATCTTTTAAGAAATAATCATCAATTCCATTTATTTTTGTTATAGATTCAGATTCATCATAAGGTGTTGTTGCAATAACAGAATCCCAAGCATTTACTACAAATGAATCTTCATTTAACATAGAAAATGCCCTGGCATAAATAAGATAGAGTAACCTATTAAGCTGTTCTTTATTATTTACATCAAGAGCAACATCATTTAATTCATTTATCATATTTTCAGGACGTACAGTTATTGAGCCATATTCTTTAATACACTCAATTATAGAACCTTTTATAAGTTTATCTATATCGAGTTTTGTTGTATCGGCTAAACAATATCTTACTTTTGAAATAAGATTATTTATATCAGGATCATGTTTAATAAGATTCTCATAATAATCTTCTGTCAATGTAAGGAAGCTATTAAAAGTATCGTGCACTTTATGTACATTAGTAAATAAAAATAATGAAATAGTATTAGCTATTTTCTCATGTATTTTTTGTTTACTAATGAAATTTGAATTCAATACATTTGTAACAAATTCAACTTTAGTATCAGAATTATTTACAGATTTATCCCATCTAATAGCTGAAATAATTGCATCACAAACTGATTCGAATCCAATATAAACATTATATCCAACAATAGGAACACCATTCTTTACAGAATCATTTGAATCAAATAAAATGTTTAAAATATAAGGAACTATTTGAATAGAAACATCATCAGCGACGAATCTATTGTTAGTTTTCATCATCGAAACATCATAATTATTATTTTGAATATCAAGATTAATAATTGGTGAATCTGAACTATCACCTCTTCCTACATAAACAAGTTCATTTCTAAGAGCAGAAACAACGTTTACATATTCATCAGGATTAAGTTTTGCATATGGTGATGCTCCATTATTAAAAGCTCTAAGTCTTTCAATAAAATATTTAAATTCAGGGAATTTACTAGCCAATTCAAATTCATCAATATCAGTATCATTAGGATCATAAGTTCCTTTAATATCTGTATACGGAAGAATATCATCCTTATCAAAACTATTTATATAAGAACCTTTATATGGACTAGTATTAATATATTTTTTCCAAGAACTTTCATCTCCCATAGAACGTAAATCAACATATTTTTTGTATGTATCAAAAACAAAACCTGCTGCTACTTCAATAATATGATAAATTGCTTCTACGGAATAATTATAGAATTCATGTATAGCTTTAGGATAAACATCCATGTTAATACCTTTTGCTATAAGTTCTGTATTTCCAACTTTAATATCACCACTTCTATCTTTCCAATTCACATTAACAGCATCTGAATTTGATCCAGTATATGCTGGTTGAAAATAATTTCCTGTTTCTAATCTACAATGTAAATTCTTAACAAGATTGTCTTTAAATTCACGTTTAACCCATTTATTGGAAATAGCTTTAGAAGCAAACATATTTCCATTCATAAGTTGATTAAGTTCACTATTTCCTGTTTCAACATGAGTTTTGTCGACTGCTGATTGCGAATTAGAAGTAGTAGCTATATCAACAAGTCCACTTTCATCGTCTATCATTTTTATTCTCCTTATTAGATTTTTTAATAGGTTTAGAGGTAATTTTTATAGAAAATCCTTTTTTCCCATTAGATATCTGAGAGGAAAATAGATTATTTACATTCGTTTTAGAAGTATTCATACCTATATTCTCCTATTTATATAATAATGTTTTCGATTATATAGTTAATTTTGTTTTAGTTATATATTATATTGATGCAAGATATTAAAGGAGGCTATATGGCTGAAGAAAAAAATCAAACAAAGAAATCAGTTACCAAAATTGATCATTTTGATAATTGGTTAAGAGGGATTATAAATCTCGACATTTATTTTAATGCTTGTATCGAAAATGAATTATCATTTAAGCATTATAAGAATAAAATTAGAGATTATTTGTTTAGTGTTGGATTTATGATTATTTTAATAATTATAAGTTTTGCATCTATTTTAAAAGATTTCACAAATACAATAACATTTCAAAATGTATCGATTGGTATTATTATTTGTGTTTTAAGTTTTGCTTTAATAAAAGTATCAAAGTATTGGAAATATTATATTACTTTTAAAACAGGCAAAATTAAAAACAGATATTATAAATTGATGAAAACTATAGACATTTCATCTTTAAATAAAAAAGTTGATTTAAAAGATATAATAATAAAATTGTATGTAGCAACAATTATAGAAATGCTGTATCCAGAAGTATTAAAAGATATTCAAAAATCTAAAGAATATCAAATATTAAAGAAATCAAGTGATAAAAAACAATTTTTATCAGAGGTTAAAAATTGTATATCAGATGATGTTTATAATAATTTAAAGATAAATTATCTAAATATCAGGGAATCATCATCATTTTTAGACACTTTAATTGATAATCCAAATATCATGTCTACTATTCATAGTATTTATGATGATAAATTCGATGATATTGCACTTAATGATAAAACTATATCATTCTTTCAATATTGTTATGGTACAGATGATTTGGAATGTATTTGTAAACAAAAAACATTTAATGAAAATAAATTATATCAATATTTAATTAATAGTGAATTATTTATTTATTCATTATGTTACATATATCGTATAAATAATATAAGCATTTCTAAAACTGGTAAATGTATATTTCCAGATCTTGATGAAAGATACACTAAATTTGCTGCTAAAATAAAATATCCTTTCGTAGATCTTTATGAACTTTATCGTTCAAATTTGATTACGAAAGTTATGTAATATATAAAGGAGTTAAATATGAAAAATTTCAATATAGTTAAATCATTTCTTACTTGTATCTGTTATATAATATTTGAAAGTATCTTTGTAATACTTGCAGGTATTTCATTCTTCAAAATTATAAATTATATAACACCTATTGATATGGAATTGTATCTTAGAGTTGCTATTCCATTATTTGCAGGATTTGTATCAGCAAATTTAAATAGGTATTTTATAATAAATATGGATGATGATTATTATGACTATATGAAGAATAAAGAAAATAAAGTTTCTAAAAGAAGCATTATTTGTACATTCTTTGTAACAATTGTATTAAATATTGTAAGTATATTAGGATTTATTACTGCAATATACAGATTCATGTGTTTAATAGTACCTATTGAATTAAATGACTTTGTAATGATGGTAATACCAATATGTGCTTCACAATGTTTATACGTTATAGTGAAATATCTGGATATTTTTGGTTTTGGTATTAAACTTAATGAAAAAATAGAAAAGTTTAAACCTAAATCATAATAATAAAAAGAAAGGGATTATTCCCTTTCTTTTTTTTTAGTTATTTAATATTGTAAATTATATATTATATTAATGGAGGTTCTAATATGAATAAGATTTCAGCATGGGTCGAATATGACTCGTACGGAGATATGATTTCTGGAAAAGAAATCATATCTGATAATAAAACTGATTTAATTGAAAAGCTTTCTGGTTTTGAAAATAAACCAGAATGTTTTAGTGCTTATCCTGGGCTGCAGATAAGCATTATGGTTACTGAAAAAGCAGTCGGTACAATTAAAATACCAAAAACCTTCTATGCAATCGAAGAAGCGATTCGATATGTAGAAGGAATTGCAGCTTAAAATAAAAGAAGGAGAGCTGAAGCTCCCCTTCTTTTTTTTAACAACTTAAGCTAATTAAATTAGCCTTCAATAGTTGTCATTTCGTATCCAACACGACCGTTAGCCATCTGTGAATCGAAGTTGTTGATGATGTTGCCCTGTTCATCCATTACACCATTAAGTGAAAGCTGAACAGCACCAGCAGCAAAGTGACCACGGAATTCACGACCACCAATGATGATGGCTGTGCGGTTAGGGTTGTCAGCATCGATAGCTGTGAACATACGGATAGCATGTGGATAGTATACCAAGAATGGATACTCCATAGAGAATGTACGGATTGCTCCGAACAAGTTGTTACCGCGATCACGCCAACGAGCATCGTTGTTTGCAATGATACGAACTGCACGACCGAGAGAATCGGTATATGCACACTTATCGTAAACAGAGAAACCATAGTTTTCGTTTGCAGCTCCACCCTCTTTGTTATCAAGAGCAACAGCAGCATTCTCATACTTGATTTCTGGGAATTCAGTAACAAGTGCATCGTATCCAAGGAAAATCCATTCACGCTTTACAGAAGCTGGTACATTAAGATCTGTCTCAGCAGTAGCAAGTACCTTATTGAGATATGTCTTAAGACCTTCTTTGTAATCCTGGAGATGAAGACCAGGAAGGAAGCGGTTGATAGTGAATGAGAGGTTATTGTTAATAAATCCACCCATCTTTCTTGTCAACTCGAATGAATCCAAATCTACTCCGTCATCAAGAACGTCTTCGATAAGGAAGTCTTCAGCTTCCATAGCGCGGTTAAGAACTGTCCACTGGAGGTTCTTATCAGTAGCATAAGCAGCATACTGAATGTTGTTGTTAGAACCGATGCGGAAGTTATCTGCCATATATTCATTCAAAGAAACCTTTGAATAATTACGATATTCACATTCACGAATGAACTGGTACTTATCAATACCTACAGTCGGAATGTTTGTAAGTTCGTTAGCAATGTTAGAAACCTTACCATTGAACTGGAATCCCTTGATGATTGCATTTTCTGCAGCTGAATCACCAGCAGTAGAGAAGAGAGTGAAATCACCATTATCGAGATTAATCTGAAGTACAAGCTGTACCTGAATTGGTCCAGAAGCGCCTTCTACGTTCTTAAGAGTGAATGAACTCTTGAAGATACGTGTATTTGTTGAAGTTGCTCCAGGAAGACCTGTACCAGTAGAAATATCATAGTACAAGTGAATACGCTTTGTAACTACTCTATTACCATTCTGGTATTTAACAGCGGTTAAAGTACAGTTAGGTTCGATACCATACTTGTGCTTATTGCGCTTTGAAACTTCGAGAAGATTTCCCTTTACTACAGAAGCTGTAGCTCCTTCCTGTGGGTCAAGAAGAATAAACATATCCTCACCACACCATGATTCTGGTGCTGTGAAAGTTCCATTAGTTGTATTTGGTGTTACCCAGTCAACCTGTGGAAGCTTGTTATAGCCAGTAATCTGACCAGAACGGAATGCCTGTGGGAAGAAGTACTTCTCATCACCAATCATAAGATAGTCAATGTTATACTCGAATTCGAGTCTCATTGAGTTTTTATTATCAATACGCTGGAAGATTTCTTCTGAATGAGTAGCTGCGAGCCAACCACCAATAATAAATGGAGTTGTACCCATAGCGAATGCACCAAGAGAAGATGCATATACTGCATTTCCTCCACCCCAACCTTCAAGACCGAAACCATTCATATCAGTCTTAATGGCTGTATCACGGGTATTATTCATCAAGCGTTTGAATTCCTTCTGCTTTTCTAAATCAGAATGGAAAAGTTCACTTGACTGCTCAACGGCCATCTTAAAGAGGTCGTCACGCTCCAAAATCTTCTGCCAACCTTCCTTAGAGAAAGGGCTCTTGCCTGTATAAGGAGAGAGCTTTTTGTTGAAAGATTCGAGAACCTTGTAATAACCCTGGTTATGGTCATTGAAATGTTTCTCGTATTCAGCAATACAATCTTCTACAGAAAACTGTTCAAGTTCCTGATTAGTCATTTTTATCTCCTATAAGATATTAAAATGATTTTTTTAATAATTAATCAAAAAAAATTAAGAACTTCGTTCTTCATTCTTTTTAGCATTGACTTTATCAAGTATCTTTTGAACTATTACGTCACATGCCTCATAATACAGCCCAACATTTATCAAATTCTCTGGATTCTGCTGCATTATGAATGACCGCTTTTCATCCTCAACCATCTTTCCCAACTGCTTTAGCTGATCAACTTCGGACCAATCAGCATAACGCGGATTATACAGGTCAAGAGCATTTTGGATAGTCTTGCTAAGTTCATTCAAGGTATCGATTGCCCAACGCTTTTGATTAATCTGTGTATAAGGATTCAAAGATGAACCCTTATTATTATCGATGACGTCGATTCCTCCGTCACCGTCATTACCTGATTCATTACCAGTGTCATCCATAGAATCTCCATCAGCGCCCATATCCATGTCGCCTCCGTCCATATCCATATCATCACCGGCATCAAAATCCATATCATCATTACTAGAATCATTTTCACTATTATCACCATTTGGTGATTCTTCAGCAGCTTCTGCAAAAGATTCATCATCATCTGCTTCAAATGAAAAATCATCATTTTCAGTACTAATTATATGATTTTGTTCATATTTTTCTTCGAAACTTTCCTCATTGTGAATATTTTCGATAGATTTTTCAGATTTTAACAATTCATTCTTTTTTTCAGTAGAGAATTTGTCTAAACCTGTTTCTTCATTATCACAAAAATTTTTATCATTATCATTTAAGTTATTGACTGTCGGACTACTTAAAAATAGATCGTCATAACTTTCAAATTCTCTAGACATAGAAGTTTTCTCCTATAATAAATTATATTCTAATGTCAAAAAATAAAAAAGCAAAAAAATAATTAGGGAGATTGAACTCCCTAATTATTTTACATTACATCAATACAACTTAATTCATCCATTTCATTACCGAAACAATATTCGGTTTCACCAATAACATTAACTTCATTATCATTATCATAATAAATTTCTTCATCAGAACAAATTACAAGATTATCAAATCCTGCTGATTCAGTATAATCGACCCAATCACAAGCATTAATATAATCAAGCATACTAAATCCTGAATTATTTTCTTCATTTTCTTCTTGTTTAATCTTAATAATATGATCTTTAGGTGGAGTTTTAGGTTTATCTCTAATATCAACAACACCTCTTTCTCCAACAGCATAAGATGCTTCATTTTCAGGAATAGATCCAGGTACTTCAAGTAAATGTAATGGTTTAGGAAGATAAATATCATCATCAATAATAATACCATCTCTAATTTCATATACGAAATATTCAACACCATATTTACCTTGATATCTAGATTTATTTCGTTTCATTGTTAAGAATTTATGTCCATCATGAACTTCAATATCAATAAACATTGACCATGAAACTGCTTGCTCAATACCAAATGATTCACCAACGAATTCATTAGTCATTTGTTTGACAGCATTTGCTCCACCTTGCATCTTAAGATTAGTAAGAACTGCACCACCAGATCTATTTAACTGATGAGCCGTTACTACTGGAATATTTCTACTCTTAGCAAGACTTAACAAATCATCTGCAATATTTTTCAACTGAAGACGATTTTCACGATTCATATCTTCTGCTCTAGGTTTAATCAATGCAATATAGTCGATAATCGTCATTATTACATGGAAACCTTCTTCTTCAAGAAGTTCAATAATCTTATCGATATCGTCTACAGAAACAGAACGAGAATCAACATGTAAGAAACTAATATCGATTGGATTTTCAGATTTATTTGAATCAAATGAATGTATCCATGAACTAAGTAATTCTTCACGAGATGTACATTTACTAATATCTTTCTTTGCAGTAATCTTATAAAGTCGTTCATTATCTTCATCAAAGTCATTTTCCATTTCGATAAATAGAACAGTTGGAACTTTACCAGATTTCTTATATTCATCTATAACTTTTGCAGCATTATATTCTTTAACCATTCTTGCAATATGAAGAAGTAATGCTGACTTAAATGAGTTTGTATTTGCATGGAATACATAAAGATTTTTATTTAAAAATCCACCACGTGGACCTAATGCTGAGTTTAATGCAACCCAACCTGTTTGTAATGCACTCGCTGGATTTCTGATTGCTTCATAAGTATCATAAAGATAATCAAAGAATGTTGGATCTGATGTATGCATTATAGCATTAATATCAGTACTATCATCTGTTGATCTAAAGAAGTTCATAATAGAAGTAATTAAACTTCTATAATTCATCATTATTTCTGGAAAATCTTTATAAGAACATCTTGTAAGTTCAGATGTTAAATTAATTAAATCTTCTTTTGTATCAAGAATAAATCCAAATTTAAGATTCTGATCAAGTGATTCAGAAACATATGCAATATCATCATCAACATAATCTGTTTTAGATACTTTAATTTGAGGAATAATAAGATTATTTTTTACATCTTCAAATTCATCATCACTAAGTAAAACATCTACTTTAAATAATAAAGTTTCTAGTTCTGGTCCTTTTCCATTTTTGATTCTTGAATCTACCAAAGAATCAGCAACAATTAACATTGCTTCAAGATTTTTATCTTTCTCATAATAATCTCTATCAATTATTTCAAGAAAGCTCTTTATATTCATCACTTTTCGTCTCATGATTGTTGCATCAGATGCTAAGATTTTTATAATAGTTAATAAAAATCTTTCAGAAACGAGAAATGAACGTATTTTTCTTTTAGGTTTAGTTCTTTTATAATCAGAATTTGTAGAATAATTATCTCCACCCAAAGTTCCTATATTCATATAAAATAAACTCCAAAAATTTATTTTTATTTATATTATAAATATTCTAATATTTTTAAATATAAATACGCTTATATATTCTATTATCGAAGGTATAAAGCAAATGGATAATATATATTTGAAAACTTGTTTACTACATGGTCTTACACCACATTATAAAAATGGTAAGTGTAAAGAATGTGTTAAATATCAACGACAACAAACTAGAATTGAAAATAAAGAATTTTATAGATATAATAGACATAAGGAAATGGCTAAAAAATATCTAAAAAATTAAATTTTAGTTAGTGTTTGAAAATACTTATATATTATATAAGTAAATGAGGAGAAAGTTCTTCATTTAAAAAACTAATGAATGGGAGGTGTAAGATATGACCGTATCTTACAAAAACGGAGTGCTACGCTCTGGTTGGGACTGTACAACAGATCCAGTAAAACTAGACCGGTATGCATGTTGGTCTCGTGATTTCGAGCGAGAACTCGAAATCAGGTGTGATAAGGTTGGGATTAATCCTGACTTAGTTGGAGCTAATGTTGAGGATGTTCATTTAAATGAGGATCCGAAAGATTATGCTCGCCGTCTTGTCCGTAAAACGATGAGACGTCTGCGTATGATCTAGAGATACGTAGAGTATCACATCAAGAGGGTGCAGAAATGCTCCCTCTTTTATTTTTTTAAACCTTTGAGTATATTACTTATATAAGGAGTAAATATTATGAAATTTAAAGCTATTATACTTGAAGGTGCTGATTGTTGTGGAAAAACCTCATTTGCAAAAGAATTATATTCTAGAGAAAAAAATGCTGTATTAGTTCATTTTCCTAGATTAAATGCTCTTGAATCTATTGAACCTACTATTAAAAAATTAACTAGGACTTTATATAATCCACTTTTTATGAAAAAATTTGAAGGATTAGGAAAATTTAATTTTTATGATACGGGAAAAGAATTTGATCATATGGATGATGATCTTATTTCTGCTATGGCAAAAAATATTCATGCTAATGCTGAAGATAAAAATAATTTTCTTAATAAACTTGAAGATATTAAAAATAAATATATAAAATATAATGAATCTACTGATAAAGAGAAAAAAGATTTATATTTTGAAGAATGTAGGATTAGATTACATAATTTCCTTTCATCTTTAGATATCGTTAGTGCTAAACTCTATAATAAAAATTATAAAGATAAAGAAGAATCTTATGAAGAAAGAGAAAAACGTATTAAGAAGTTTATTAAAAGCGATGAAACATTAGTTATTATATTCGATAGATTCTTTATGTCTGGTGATGTGTATAACTATACTGTTCCGATCAATGTTTATATGGGTTATATAAATAGAATTAAAAAAGAATTTACAGAATTTGCATTAGAATTTGATAAAGCTATGCATGATGATTATAAAATATGTACAAAAGAATTTATAGAAAATAATAAAAAAGGAATAATGGATGATATCGAAAGATATGAAAATGGTATTCTTAAAAGAGTAGAAACATTAAGAGAAGCTGAAATTGATGCTACTAAAAACATTATTAAGAAATGTAATTATATCTTTACAAATCATATTGATGATCATCCATACATTAATGAAAATAGCTTTAATTTTAATGGCAAACTTATACTGAATCCAATTGATATAACACATCTTATTTTTAAAACTAATAAAAAATTAGTTGATGTAAGTAAGAGTGATTCTAAACGAAAGTTTGATGATTATGATCAAAATATTGATATACAAAACATATCAAGAATTTGTTTTGATATTTATCAACAAAATATTTCCAATCTTACTAAAAAACTTATTGATAATGGATTTAAATATATTACTGGAGAATATTTCATTAAATCAATCATCGTAGATTCAAATGAATATTTATCAGTAAAAACTGCAAACCCTAAATCAGTTATTAGAATAGGACCAGATGGTAGTAAGTTAGTTAGCAATGATGATGGTTTAACATGGAAAATAAATAATGATATTAAATTAAAAGTTGTTGCTAATAAGAAAGAATTAAATTATGTAATACAGAAAATTAATGTTTTAAATGATGATAATGCTAATTCTATGATAACAAATATTACTAATGCATATCATTTTAGAATTCATACTTTAAAAAGTATTTCTAAAGTATCATGTACATCTGATATTAGAATAGAAGAATAATTATTAATTAAAGTGTCAATTTAATTATTGACACTTTAATATATTTTTAATTTATATATTATATCCATGAGGTTAAAAATATGAATAATAAATATGAAGATGTTTTAAAACAAAACATCAAATCTAATGCGGAGAATTGTAATTTCAAAAACAAGGCATTAAACAAAAATGTAATTTTGGAAACATATGCAAAATATGTTGAAAAAATAGAATCTCGTGCAGAGATTGTAAATGCATATAAAGGTTATCCAATTATTCAATTCGAATTATCATTTTCAGACATTTTGAAAAATAGTCAGATGTATGGATTATATTTCAGTAAATTTAATTCAAACAGATTCTTTAGAACTATTTTCATGTGTGGAGGAGCATGTGCTGTAAGATTATCCGACGGAATAAAGTTCAAAGGTATAAAATATGATGTTGCTTATGTTATTATAATAAATAGAGATAAACATAGACTTGTTTCTAAAGATATGATCGAATTTATTAAATTGCATGAGCTTGCTCATATATTAAATGGAAATCTTGAAAATGATTATTCTTATACAGGACATGAAGAATTTAAGGCGGATCTTTATGCAAAGAAAAAAGGTTTTAGATATTCTACATCTGTTCTTAACATGACATTATGGGAAACAAATTCTTATAATTACATTGGAACATCTAAAAATCTTTTCTTAGGATTATTCTATAGTTTCGTCGGATTCTTCAAACATTACTTTATTAACCTGAAAAGAGCATATGCTTAAATATAAAGATGGAGGTTAATCCCTCCATCTTTTATTTTTTTAGCCTTTCTTTTGATAAAGACAGATTACATCAAATCTTTGTGCAGATTTATAATAATCTTTTTCAAAATCTGCTTCTAATCTTTCTATATCAGACTTAGCAGATTCGAATTCAGCAATCTTAGTATCAATCTCTACACCAGCAAATACCTGTGTGCCAGATTCATATTTAAGTCTATTAAAAGTATAATACTTCATTAATGCTATAAAGTAATCTTGAAAATATCTTTCAAGATTTCTTGGTATAGTATGTAATGTACGATCTGCTTGCATAGTTACATTAAAGTTTCTATGTACTTGCATAGGTGGATTTACTATTAATAGATCAGGTTCTTGGAATCTAATTATATAATAAGATCTTGTATGAGGCATATTTGATCTAGCTGAAAGAAACATAGAATTTAATAAGAAATTTCCTCCAGAAAGAACATCAGTCTGATCATTACCACCAATCTGATAATCTTCAAGATCTCTCCATACAAATTCTTCTTTAGTATCGATACCAGGAACACTAAAAGAATGCGGAATTTTATATGTTGAATAATTGAAAATTCGGCCGGAATAGTCTCTATATGGAATAGCATTTTCTGCTGTTATTCTTATATCACAAAGTAAAGGATACCAATCTGAAAAACGTTTTAATGCTTCATCATGAAGAATTTCATTTATAAAAGATTCAGGTAATATTTTAAAAACAGGTGGAGAAAGTTCACGTCTTAACTTTCCCATTAATTGGGATCTTGAAATCATAAATCAATTATCTCCTTTTAAATATATAGATTTGTTTTTAATTTCAATTATATATTATATTAATGAAAGGTTATATTAAAGGAGGTTTAAAAATATGACTTTAAAAGATTTTTATGAAACATGTGATGTAGCATTTAATAATTTAGCTAATTTCATTAAATATTATGAAAATAATGAAATTGTTAAAAGCGTTATTAATTCTGAAAAAGAAATTGATAAAATTACAACTATGGTTAATTCATTTGCAACAAAAATTGTTATAAAACATTTATTATTAATAGCTTTCATATCAATTATTTTTGCTTTACCATTTAAACTAATTTCTTTTAATTCATTTATCAGTGTTTTAATTTTTACATTTGTTTTACTTATAATAGCTTCAATAATTGTAAACAAAAATCTTGAAAAACTTTCTACGAAATATTCAAGATTCGATAAATATGCTGAAGATATTAAAACTGCAAATATTGATGGTATTAGAGAAAATAAAACTTTAAATGAGCAGCTTATTTCTAAAGTTAATAATGTATGTACTAATAATAATTTTATCTTGAATTTCATAGATAGATATTATTATAATGGACATTTTGCAGATTTCTGGAATTCATTTAAAGATTTAAATTATTATGCTGATATTTATGGTAAACAAGCTATTATAAATTCTATGTTTCTTGATATTCAAAAAACATGTGGTGATATTTATAAGAATTTGACAAAACCTGATGATGAACATGAATTTCTTGAAAAAATTATTAAGAAGTTTGATGATGATTTCATGAATACAGTTTATGATAAAACAACATTTTGTGATGATTTTAAATTTAACAAATTTTTAGTATTAAATGAATGTCGAAAAGATTTACTAGAATTTGATGATGGTAACAAATATTCCACAACTCTCCATCTTTCATTTGAATCTTTAAAAGACCAACTCAAAGAATCTGGAGTAAAAGATCCTGAAATAACATATAACATGTATGGATATATAGGATTACAAATTGTTGAAACATTAATAGTTATTCATGGATTAGATCTAATGAACAAACAAGAAGAACTTATGAAAGCTTAATAAATAAAAGATGGAGGTTTTATCCTCCATCTTTTATTTTTTAATTATTAATTATTTCAATTATATATTATATTAATGAAAGGTTATATTAAAAGGAGGTTTAAAAATATGACTATTGAAGAATTTTATAAAAGCAAAGAAAGTAGTATTGAAAAATTAGCATCGTATATTGAAGAATATACAAAAAATGAAACTGCGCAAGAAATAGAGCATTCAGCTGATATACTTGCTGCAATTTCAAAGAAATTAAAAATGTTTAATATTAGTGTAAAATTAAAGCATTTAATATTAGTTTTTTCTATTTCAATATTATTATCTATACCATCTGTATTCAAATCTATCGAATTGGGTTTATTTACTTTTATTGCATCATCGATCTTAATGTTTATAATAACATATTTCTATTGGAAGACCAGAATAAAAATTAATAGTAATTATTCTTCTTTTCGTAAAATTAGATTTGATAAACTTAATAATGATATTGATAATGCAAATATGGAAGGTATACATCAAAATTTTGATGCTGTCAAAAAACATGTTTCAAATCAAGAAAGATTAGATGCATTCGATCATGACTCATTATTAGATAAATTTATTAAAAGATATTATTATAATAATGATTATATTGGTTTTTTGCATATGTTTGAAGATTTTGCATATTATGTTGATATTTGTGGAAGAATGGAAGTATTATGTCGAATGTTTAATGATATTCGAGATGTATGCGAAAAAATTTATTCTCAATCAAATGATGATGAAAATATTTTTATTGAAAAAATCATTAAAAAATTTGATGAAGAATTTTTAAAATCCGTTTTTCCAAAAATAACATTTTGTAATGATTCAAAATTAAATAAATATATGCTATTTTATATTTGCTTTGCTAAAGTCCTCTTTACCACTAATGATGGTATTCATTATGATCTATTTATTTGTGATAGTTTCGATACAATGAAGAAACTTATAGAAATAAAACGTGAAAATAATATTACTATTGAATGTCCATATGGATATATTGGAGAACAAATTGTTGCTACAATGCTTGTTGATTATGGTTTTAAACTTATTGAACGTGATGAAGAGGTCATGAATTCTTAAAATAAAAGAGAGGGTTTTATCCCTCTCTTTTATTTTTTTTTATTTATTATTTAAACCTTCAATTTTCTTTTTAAGATTTTCCTGTAAATTAATAAGTGATTTATTAGATTCAGAATATATAGACAATGTCTTTTCTAAATCTTTTTTATCAACAGCATTTATACTATCCTCAGTAAAAATAATTTTTGTATTTAAAGCACTCAATGTTTTTCTTAATAAGCTATCATTTAAAGCTGCTGTCTTTACACCTCTTAATTCTGGAACAACTTTCTCTAAAACGTCTGAATCTATAAATTCACCCATATTTTTTATATCTTCAGTTTTTCCAGATTTTTTAGCATATTTATATGCAAGATTAAGACATTTAAGAGTTTCCAAACAATGACGTCTTGTGGTTTCAAGAACTTCTTGTTTAATTTTTATTTTTTCTCTAACTTCATTTGAAAAATCTGATTTATTAGATGCTAATTTAATCATTTCCATTGATGCATCGTGAGTAAGTTTTAATCCCGCTTTAATACCTTCAACTGTTTTACCACGATACTTCATATTAGTAATTACATCAAATAAATGTCTTATAAATTCTGCTATTTTCTTAAAGACCATAATGATCTTATCTTTAATTTTTTCGCCAACTTTACTTTTTTCTTTATTATCTGTTGTTTCTTCTTTACTAAATTCAAAACTTTGAATCTGTTTATCACAATATGATTCTATGCTTTTATTATTATAATTTGCTTTAAGTTTTTTAAGCATCATAATTTTATCTTGAGCATTCTTATAAGAAACAGCTTCAAAAGAATTTAAGAATTCAATGTCTTCATTAGATTGATACATTTCCATAGAAATACCATCAATATAACCATCAAATTTTTCAAAAGAAATAGACATTGCTTCTGTTTTTTCTGATTCTATACCTGTACCAGAAGCGAAAAAATCTTCAAAAGAATATTCTTTATCATCCATAATTTTATTCTCCTTTTATTCAGCACCAAGAATTTGGTTGATTTTATAAACGTTTGTAGGAATCTTAATTGATCTCTTATATTCTGGTGAGTCATGTGTTACAATAGTGATAAGTCCTTCAGCAGAATAAGAAATATCCTTAACATTCTTCAAACTAAATCCATAAATATCTTCCATAATTGGAAGTGATTCCTGAGATTCAAGAAGTCGTTTAAATTCTTCCTTCTTTCGTCCAGCTGTCCAATGTGCATGGATACCTGCCCATGATTCTGTTGAACCAGAACCTACGACCATTTTAGATGCATCATAAGAGTCTACATCTTCGACTATAGAAGCTTGTTTAAATCCAGGAGCAGAGCTAATACAATCCCATGTTACTAATCTCATAGCGCCATGTTTATATACATAAGGATTACCATTAGCATCATTGCGTTCTTCATAATTAGGTGTCAATACTCTAACAGAAAACGAAATATTAGATCCACCAAGAATCCAATCAAGAGGTCTATCTCCTTTAGGAGCAACAAATCGAACATCAGAACGAATTGTTTTATCTTTAATTGTAGGATTTATGATTCTGTGTGAAATATTATCTTTATCAACTTTCATAAATCTTTCACGTGAACAGTTAGGATCAGGATGATCCAATTCACCAAAGAATGTACCTCTATGAATAAGTTCCTGAATATATGGTGTATTTAAAGCATCAACAAAACCTTCAAACTGATACATAGATCTATTTCTAGAAATTGCATCAAGATCGATAAGTTTTACACCTCTTAAAGTTTTATTTTCAACATCAATCATGTCGCCAGACAATTCTTGTAACGTTGAAAAATTTTCAAGAGCAAACATATCTTTAGCATTTAGATCTATAATATGTCTATCTGTATCGAAAATTCCATTCATCTTAATATATCTCCTATATAATATACTGAAAATTATATAAATATGTCAGATTTTTAAAAGAAAGTCGATTATATATTATATTTATGGAGGTTTAAAATGGAAACTATGAATTTAAACGAATTCTGTGAGAAAAATAATATACCTGAAAGTATTTGGGGTATTCCTGAAAAAGGAGTTATAACTAAAATAATTCCAGATTCACAAATGCCGGAAGATTCCAATACACCTGATATAGAAATCATTCCGCCAACACCATTACAAAGACTTTTTAGACACCGTCGTTATGATTAGTTTTTCTCAAATATAAAAGATGGAGGTTCCCCTCCATCTTTTTTTTCTAAATTTTATTTCCTCGGCCTTCATATTTTAAACCTTGGAAAAAGATATGGTGATCATTTCCTTTAAGAATAGCATCAGCTGCTTTTACTAAACCAATTCCATTCTTTTGTGCATAATCACTTACTTTTGACTTAAGAGTCCGATATTTTTCAACTGTAAAACCAGATTTAGATTTATATTTTGTATCATCTTTACATCCAAATAAGATACCGGCTCCTAATTTAATTAGGTCCTTTATCATTAATTTTTCTCCTTTTAAATAAAGTTTTTAACACACTATATTATTATTTTAATTGTTTTTAGCAGTAGCCATGCCATTACGAAAAGCATATGGATAATATTCAAAGAATGGATGATCTACACGGAATGTAGCATCTATTGTTACACCATCTTTACCTTCATTCATAGTAACTTTATTTGGTGTTACATTAGAAAATATACATGAAGAAACTATATGTTTCTTTAACCACTTTTTATAAATTCTTTTCTTTTTTGATTTATATGGGTAATGAGATCCATCGGTTTCAACAACTTTGATATCCATTTTAATTTCTCCTATATTATTTTCTCACACAGAAAATCAAAAAATAAAAAAAGAAGAGGATTTCTCCTCTTCTTTTATAATTTAGTATCTAAATAATACGTTTTTATTTTGTAGTTTAGATTCAGGTATTTTTGCATCTTTGAGAATAATTATATCACATGGAATATCTTCAAATTCACCATTATGTGTAATAATAAAACAAGAATCACATCCCATTTCATTTACACGATTCTGAATTACATCAATAAATCCCATACGACGTTTCTCATCAAATGCTCCATCAACTTCATCAAGTCTCAATACATCATATCCACCATCTTCAATACCAGATTCAATAATACTGAAACTTATGGCAGTATTAATAGTTTGTGTTTCACCTTGACTACATAATGATGCATCTTTAATTGAATTTCCTTGTTTATTAATTCTAATATTAAATTCTGTAGCACTTGGTTCAAATTTTTCTATTTTAATATCTGAACCCCACATTGCTTTCAAATCTTCATTAGTTTTAATAGTAAGATCATTCAAAAACTTATTAATTTTTAAACTAGGATATCCAATTTTTGGAGACCAAATTTTATTAAGAATATTGATTCTATTAAACTTTTCTTGAACTTCATTTCTCATCTTTTCAATTTGACGTTTACTAATTGTAAATGTGGTCATTTCATCACGTTTAGTATTTAATTGATTCAATTCTGTTTGTAAATCAATAAGTTTCTTATTCATAACGTTTTCAATATAATATTTATTAGATTGATAAATATAAGTACATTTACTAAATTCAAGAATATTATGCTTAATAGTTCTGAGATTTTTATTTTCATACATAAGTTGTTCAAGTTCTTCATCTCGTTTACGAATATTAAATTCATAATCTTCATAAAGCTTAAGAGTTTGACAATCATTTGTATAATCTGTAAGAGTTGTTTCGTATTTAGTTTTTGTATCAGAATATTCTTTATTTAACTTATCAAGTTTTTGTTGTATTTGTGTATTTGTTGTAACAAGTTTCATAAGATTATTTAAATCTTCAATAGATTTAGAAATATCATTTTTCTTAGTTACAAGTGTAGAATATTCATATATTTCTGGAATAAGCATCTTTATTTCATTCATATGTATATAGATACTACTAGGATCTTTTAATATGAATTCTGATAACATACTAGGTAATTTTGATACTAATTCATTGTTTTTATACAAAAAATCCTGTATATTTGCATAAAAACTATATCCATTTTGAAGATTCTTTATAGAATTCTCTAAAGTTGTCTTTGTCTGAGAATATTCATTAATCTCTTTTACAATATCTTCTGCCTCAGAATAAAGTTCTTTAACATTATCTTTTGGATTAAGATATTTAAGAATTTCTTCTACTATTCCACAAGTATGATTTTTACAGAAATCAGGACGTTTCATAAGAATTTCCGTATCAAGATTTCCATGTTCATATTTATAGATTTCATTATTAATAAATGTTAACTTCGTTTGCTTATTATTAATGAGATCAGTTATTTTAACTAAAGATTCTTCGTTGTCTTCAATTACTTTAGTCAAGTTATCCATATCTTTAATAGAATCCATAGGGACAACATCATTCAATTGTCTGAATTTTTCATCAAGAATATTTATAAATGATTTAAATTCATTATAAACTTCATTTGACATGAATTCTATATCTGGATAATTATTAAGTGTATTATTAATAGATTCATCGATTGATTTTAATAAATCAGTATTCATATCAATAGTACTATGAATTGTTTGAAGATCAGTATTAGAAATCTTTTCGTCAGGATTAAGTAAAGCCTCTGTACTTGATATTTCTGAAGAAATAATATTCATTGTTTCTTGAAGATGATTTATAAGATACTGTTCATCTGATACTTTATTTGAAAGAAATTTATAATTTTCATCAAAATCATTTTTATTAGAAAACTTAATTTGAGAAAGATTCTTATATGTATTCAAAAAATTATTATATTTTTCTTTATGAATTTTAAGTGTTTTAAGATATTTTAATTTGAGAGTTTCAAGTTCATTAACTGTTTTAACACCTTTAAATATTTGCTCATTATACATTTTTAACTGAGTCATTTTCATTTCAAGTTCTTTTATAGAACGAGAAACATTTTCAATATTTGAATTCAAATAACTGAGTTCAAGTTCATAATTAATAGAACTCATTGTTCCAATCTGTTTATTATATGAATCAATATCTTTCTTTAATTTTGAAAGTATTTTTGTAGAAAGTCTATATGCATCTAAAAAGTCTGAAATTTCAGGCATCCATTCAGAAATATAATTATTTCTTTCTGTTGGCTGCATAGCTACAAAGTTTTTATTTTCTCCATTTCCACAAAGATATCCTACATTTGTATAAGATTTCTTCATATGAAGTTCATGTTCGATAACTTCAAGATATGATTCTACATTTCCATTTGGATTAAGATCGATTTCTTTTCCATCAATAACTTTACAAATATAGCATTTTGTAGTTTTCTTTGGATCATATACGATCTTTATTTTATATAATACATATCCATCTACAAGATAATCAAGTTCTTTTACACCTATTTTATCCTGTACTATACGTGATTTATTTCTTGCACCAATATGCTCTAATGGAAATGGTGTCATTTCCATCATTAAAGATGATTTACCAGATCCATTCTCACCTATTAATAAAATAATATTATTTTTAGATTTAGATCTATCTATTTCAATTTCATCGAGATCCATACCTAATTTCACTCCAACGAAATTGACAAGCTTCATTCTAATTAGATTTACCATTTTTAATCACCTTTAATCACTGTTAGAATTTCTTTATGTTTAGATAACATTTTCTGTTGTTCAGTATAAAGAAAATGCCCTACACGCATAGCAATCATATCTGGATTATGTAAATTGTCAAAAAATTCCTGCATAAGAATATCAATACTTACCGATTTCATCTTTTCTCCAGATTTATCTAAATATTCTTGTAGCTCTTTAGGTATAGTAACCATTATTTTACCCCATTATGTACAAATACTGATGGATGATCAACAGTTCCTTTACCTTTATATTTCTTCACAAGTTTTTTCAAATCTTTTTTATAGCATACTATTGGATAACGAATATTTTTTCCAGTTACTATAACTTTATTATTCATCATAATTATACTCCTTTTTTCCTTTTATAGGATATATATTCATATTATTTTTTAAATGATATTTTATATACATATATAAAATGAATGTAATCATGTGGCGGGGAATTTCTAGTATCTTGTTTATTATGACACGGTTTTACAATGAACTGTCGGCATTGCAAAATTTATAGATAAGATACTAGAAAATTCTTTTCAACTTAAATTTCATTTTATTTATATATTATAAACATGATGTGCATGATTCATTAGCTCAGTTGGATTAGAGCAATTGCCTTCTAAGCAATAGGTCGAAGGTTCGAGTCCTTTATGAATCAATACCAATAAGTTTTATTGGAAATTTTATAAAAGGGGGATCTAATATGATCACTAATTTAACACACAGTGAAATCTGTGCCGTTGCTGCACAGCGTCTTGGAGATAAGACAACTTCGGAAATGGTAGATAAGACTGTAAAGACTTATGCCGATTCTTGTTTTGATCTCATTAAGGAGAAGGCTCCGACAAACGAAAAAGATAAATTGCTTGTAGAAACTCCTATGGTAGGAGCTCAGGTTAAGTATCATCAAACAGGTGTTAAGAAGAATCCTGATGGTACAGAAACAAAGACAGGTCCATATTGTTCTATTCAGTATGCTGCACCAAAAGCTTTGTTAAAGATGATTGGATTAGATTTATTTAAGAATTTGGGATCTCAGGTTATCTCAACAGTTATTGATGCAAAGAAGAAAGCTGCATAAGCTATATTCAAATTAATTATAATTAATTGGAATTTAATTAGTGTGTCTCTTTAAATAGAGACACACTTAATATATTTTTTTTCTAAATATAAAAGTGGGAGTATATACTCCCACTTTTTAAATAAGATCTTTTTCCTTAGGATCTGCAAGTTCAACATTATCAAATCTATCAGAAGATTGTTTAAAATCAAATTTAGCATCCTGAATAAGTCTACGGATAGCATCTGTTTCCATAGATGTCTGTTCAAGAGCTTCTTTCCTAAGTTTATTAATTCTTTCACGAGATTTTCTTTCTTCAGTTTGCTTTTTAAGTCTTTCATCTGAATCAATAAATTCATCAGAATCAAAAATCTTATCAATGCTATCAACTGTAAGATTACGAGAAATTCGCTGATATACATCATCCATATCAAATATATGATTATTTTTCTCGATAATTTCTTCTTCTTTAGTAATTTTAGAATCATTGATTTCTTGGATAGTATCTAATGCTGTTTCAATATTAGTACCAACATTACCAAATTTCTTTTTAAGTTGTTCTTGTTTTTCAGCATAATCAAGTAAAAGATCTTCAACTTTTTTTGAAATTTCCCTTTCTTTACTCTGTTGTGGAAATTCAACAGGTATGCCTCTATTCATAATATTGATAGCTTCTTCAATAGAGGCATAACTTTCGAAAGGTGTATAAGTACTAAACTCCGGTAAATAAAAACCCGGTTGAAGGATTTTTATTTTTATCGGAGTATCATATGTAAATTTTGAAGTATCTACCATAATTATTTAAGATGATCTATTACATAATTAGTATTGATTTCAAGTCTTTCGATAAACTGTCTACGTCCATCAAGCTTAAATTCCGTATACTTATAAATAATAGGATTATGAAGAACAAAGTCCTTGATATGATCAAAGTCTTTCTGTTCAGTACATCCAACAAATCCTTGACGATTTGTCATGAATATATCAATCATGTTAAAGAGTGTCATATTTCTCTGAGCAGCATATTTCTTTGAACTCTGACTGAATGCAAAACGAACTTTATAAGAAGTCATAAGTTCTTTATTCATGAGATCAGAATTAATAGTATTCTGTTCAGGTGTATCTACAACAGAATCATCTTTTTCTTCTTCATCAACAGGAGCTTCATCAGCAGGAGTTTCAGATGTTTCATCAACAGGATTTTCTGTTTCTTCAGTTTCTGGTGCTTCGTCAGTAGGATTTTCTTCTTCATCAACAGGAGCTTCATCAGCAGGAGTTTCAGATGTTTCATCAACAGGATTTCCTGTTTCTTCAGTTTCTGGTGCTTCATCAGCAGGAGTTTCTGTTTCAACAGTAGTTTCTACAGCAGGAGCTTCAGTTTCTGGAGTTTCATCAACAGGAGTTTCAACTCCTTCTTCAATATCTGGAGTTTCTGTTTCTGGAGCTTCGTCAATAGTAGTTTCAGATGCTTCATTAACTAGAGCTTCTGTTTCAACAGTAGTTTCTTCAGCAGTTGTTTCTACATTTTCTTCATTTTCAACAACCTGAGATACAACTGTTTGATTATTATTCTTTTTCTTAGACATTTTTCACGTCCTCCTTTTTCTATTTATATAAAATAGTTAAAATATTAAAAATAAAAGACTGCAACATGTGTTGCAGTCTTTATTAAAGAATTTACTTTAGATTAAAGGAAATACTGCCATGATTCTGCAGCTTCCTCACCACCTTCAGTATTTTCTCCACCTTCTTCTTCAGCAGGAGCTTCTTCTCCACCTTCTTCAGCAGGAGTTTCCTCACCACCTTCTTCTTCAGCAGGAGGTTCTTCTCCACCTTCTTCAGCAGGAGCTTCACCACCATCTTCATTAGGTGTCAAAGTTGTTGACTTACCATCCATCTGGATGTTGAGATCATTTTCATTTGTCTTAACATCAAGTTCAACATCAGCTCCACCAGAAGCAGATGTATCTTCTACATCTTCTCTTGAAAGAGTACGACGAAGTGATTCGAGAGCAGCTACATCAGATGCAGATTCGATTTCTGGAGTAGCATCTACACCATCACCTTCAATCTGAGTTGCAGGATCAGTAATTTCAACAATAGCATTAGATGTTGATACAGTAGCATCAGAAGCACCATCAGTCATACCAACAGCAGCAGCTTCAGCATCATCTGCAGCAGCATCAGCATTAGGAATAGAATCAGCAACAGCAACATTCTCTTCGATTGTTTCTTCAACATCTTCTACAGAAAGACCGAATGTACGATTAACGTATGATTCAGTAGCTGCAACAGGATCCATTTCCATATCAGCTGTATTACTACCAGTAGCTACACCACCAGTAGATGCTAATTCATTATGAGCTTCTGTTTTAGTATCAATATTAGATACATCTGTAGCTTCAGTATCAGTACCAGCTTCAGTTACAGCAGTCTCATCATTAGTTGTTTCGCTAACATCGATGTCGATTTCATCGTTGTCAGCTTCCATAGAGTAAAGATCACCAAACATATCTGTGATTCTCCTTTAAAAATATTTAATAATTGAGTACAATGTTGTTATTGTACATCTCTTCAAGCTGTTTTTCAAGAATAAAACCAATTAACGGAAAAAGATAATAAATATTAGCATATGAGATGTCATGCTCATATAAATTATCTATGTTTTCATAAAGATAAAGGAATCTTTCATTAAAATCCTCTGTCTTTTTATAAACATAACGCATGATAGTTTCGATCATCATACTGTCTAATGAATTATAAACAGTACCTGAACATTTAAGAGACATATCATAGTTTCTACCATTAATTAAATGTTCTTTTAATGACTCAGGGAAAAATTCTTTCTGTCCAGGTTTAGTATAAGATACTGAATCATGAACAGCATTCATTTTTCCAACCAAGTAAGAGTTGATTTCCGGAGTTAGAATTTCTATAGCAATCGGTGAGACACAATTATGCTTATAATTGGCAATTGATTGTGTTTCCACACAACCAAATACAGATCTCCTATATCCTACTCTATCATCTCCCAATAACGGCTCTACAGATAATAACATACCCCCATAATCTCTAAAAACTTTGTTATGATTCATGAAAATATTGAGAAGATTATCATAAACCATATCTTCAATTTTTATACCATGAGGAACGTTTTGATAAGTAAAAGAATCTCCTTGAAGATTTCCTTTGAACAAACCACCGCGTTTACCCAATGTATTTATATTATATATGTCGTTAAATAGCTTACTATCACGTTCTTTATCATAATTTTTACATATATAAGCATCAATAGTTCGATCATAAAACAAATTATTAAATGTTTCTGATAGATGATTATATAATTTTTTGAATTTATCAAGATTTTCAAATTCTTTTGATGTCATAATAGGTCTATAAGTAGTTCCTATTAATTCATGTACATACAAAAGAGATTTAGATATTTGTGTTTTAGGTACAGTATAATTCTTTTTATACAATACATATTCACAATAAAAACCAGAATCATTTTCATATGATCTAAGATCAACAGATGAAATACGATAACACATCTTTTTACCATAATATTCCATGATAAAGAAATCATTAACATTAGGTTTTATTGTACGTGGAAGAATAATAAGAGATCCATTAGTTATATAATTCTTTTCTTCTTCATCACCATCATTCTGTAAATTTGTAGAATTATTAAGTTTTACTTTAAATTTCTTTATTTCAGTAAAAGTTTTTGTATCATATGCAATATCTGAAGGTCCATTTGCATCTACTTGGTAATTATTTGAGCTATCTGTATCTAATTGATAAAAATCTACGGTTGTTAAAACTCCAACCATATTCATTATTGACGTAGCTTTTGCTTTAGTTTGCTCCGAAATAATTTCAGACATCATATCATCAACAGCTGATTGCTGAGAATTATTTACTTGTTCAACTAAAGGTGAATTATTTACCAAATCCATGCCGATATCTTTATTTTTAATAGGCATAGTCGATTTTTCTCCTATTATAAGTATATAAATTTGTCGATTTATAATAGAACAGATTGACATTACTATATAAATTATAATTTTAAGGAGATTATTGGATTATGCCTAATAATGAAAATTCTACTCCAGAAGGAGTACAGACCATTGCAAACGAATTAAATGGCATTCTTGCCAATTTTATTAGGAACAATGGTAGAACAGTACGTTATGTAACTACTGAAGATGGATATTCTTTGATTTCATTTAATTATGGTAAATGTAGAGTACCAGAAATGAAGAAGATCAAAGAATTTATTGAAAACGCTATCTATGATGAACTTTTAACAATTAATGAAATGCCTGTTACTTGTATTAAAGTAACAGATTCAGTAATGTTATTCAAAGGAAAGACTTCTGAAGTAGAAGAATATATTTCAGAAAATAGCGATGATGCAATCGTTTCTAAGATTAGTGTTAAAGCTAAAATAGCTAGTGCTGAAGAAAAAGAAGAAATTTCTGAACTATCTGATCTTATTTCAGATATTTTTTATGATTTCATTACTTCACGAACTACAGTTAGATTGGATACTATTAAGAAAGCTGGTATTTCTTATAATGAACGTGATGGAGTTGGCTATATTGGTTTTGATACTACTAAAGTAGCTAAGTTTGTTAATGAAAATTCATTAACAGGTGGAAATGGTGAAATTAATGATTTCACTAAAGTACTTGGTGTTTATAATTTTATTAATAAGGTTAATTACTTTAAAACCAATGTTTCAAAAGAATTTACTAAATATATTCAGTCTGATGAATTTAAGAATTCTCTTGATGGTGAAATTGTAACACTTTCTGATACAAAAATTGAATTCTCATATAAACTTGAAAAATATGAAGAATCAATGACTGAAGAATTTATATATAAGAAAACACCTGGTGAAATTTCTAAAATGATTGTTCACTATGGTAATATGAAATTTAACAATGCAACAGCTAGTGATTTAGTAGTTGAAGAAAAACAATATCGCTATTCTGAAGGTGAAACAATAAATAATGTATTAATCCTTAAAGATAATGATGGTACAGTACTTGGTGCACGTTTAAAAACTGGTGAAAACGATACTGCTGAAGCATATAAAGCTGAATGGCTTGAATACTTCAAGAAAGTATCAAATGATTCAACAGTATTAGTAACATTTGTAAATAATAAAAAATTAGTTGCAAATGATATGGATGATATTAAAAATATCATTGGATCAACTATTGCATCTAAACCAGAATTACAAGAATTTATTGCTTACATTGTTGAAGGTTCTCATAGTGGAGCTGCTTCCGCAATACACAATTCTGTAAATGAACTTAATGGTAATGATGTAAATACTGTTAACAACGCTGAAAATATATTCAATTTCGGTTCTTCTGATAGAGTAATACTTCCATATGGATCAGATGGTGTTAAGCCTTCTTTATATAAAAATGGTCCTAGTAGCATGATTGGTGTATTAGATAATGCATTTGATGAAGAAGATATTAAAGAAGCTTATGAAGACAATTATTCAGTCATCAATTTAGATGATTTTGATAAAGATTCTTCTTCAATTAACACTACTTGTAATATTATTAGTTCAGCATTGAAATCAGGAAGAGCTATTGATGTATATCTGTTTAGAAATGTATTAACGGATTATAGCAACAATGCTCAACCAAACAATTTTGATAATCACTAATATAAAAGGGAGGAATATTCCTCCCTTTTATTTATTTCATTTTTTCAAAAATATTATGAATTTCTTCAAGAGTTTCTTCACCAAAATGATCTTTAAATATTTCAATAAATTCTTTTAAATCGTCATCTTTTGCACCAACTATTATTGATGAATAAATTTCCAATAATTTATGTGTGTGCCTCATTTTAATCCAATGTTTAAGTTCATCTGATTTAGCAAATTCTGGATTAATTATTTTCATAATTTCACTATATGTGCAATATTGGATAAATTTCTCTTTACTCATATTAAGTGTTGAAATATTTGTCATACCTGTTTGTCTTCTATAATTGTAGGTATGATAATCTGTTAAAGTTGTAATAGATTTTGCATTTTTACATAAGAAAAATGTTTGTAAAAAATCTTCATTATAAACCAAATTTAAATAAGGAATTTCTTTAAAAGTATTAAGATAAAGATCTCTTTTAATTAATTTTCCCCAAACATATCCAGGTATTGTATTATCAAGCATAATACATTTTAAAAGATTTCCTTTATCTCCAAATTTTAATTCAGCATTAAATTCATTTAAAGGTTTATGTTTTAAATTTGGATTATCAATAATATCATTATATTCTGTTTGAATCATATCTATATCATAATCAAAATATTCATCTATTATTTTTCCAAGAAGATCTTTTTCAAGATAGTCATCAGAATCAAGATTATAAATATAATAACCTTTAGAGCATAAAACAGCAGCACGTCTTGCTTCTAATAATCCTTCATTTTTTAAATTTCTAAAACATTTTATGTTTTTATATTCTTGATTTTTTTCATGAAATTCATCAACTATAGCTTTAACATCTATTTTATCTGATCCATCATCTATAACAATTATTTCTAATTGATCTTTTTTGTCTTCAAACCCACAAGTTGTTATAGAATTTAAACATTCTTTAAATAATTCTTTTTTAGTATTATAAACAGGAATACATATAGAAAGTTTAATATTATTCATTATAAAAACTCCTTTTATATCATATTGTTTCCATTTCTTTGACATTTTAATATAACATTATTTTTAAAGGAGAAATAATATTATGGCAGATAATATTCCAGAGAATGTAACTGACGTTACTACAGATTTAAATAACATTCTTTCTAGTTTTATTTTGAGAAATAGTAAAGCTATATCTTATAGAAAATTAGAAAATGATAATGTTATTATTACTATTGACTATGGTAAATATCGTGATCCTGATATGAAAAAGATCAAAGAATTCATCAATAATACAATTTATGATACAGAAATAAATATTGATGGCATTCCTGCTACTTGCATTAAAATATCTGATTCAATCATAGTTTTTAAAGGAACCATGAATGAAATAGAAGCTTACTCTTTAGGTGGCGGATATAATAATTCTGATATATGTAAAGATCTTAGTAATAAATTGGAAATAACTGATGAAAATTTTTCTCATAGAATTTTAAATTGTGTCAAATATTGTACAATTCAATTATTAGAATATATTGTTAATAATAAATCTGATTTAACAGAAGCATTTTTAAAAGAAATAGGTGCAACTATTAACACATATAAAGATTATGGAAATCTTATTTTAAATTATGATAAACTTTGTAATTATTTTATTAAAAGAGTTAAAGAAATTTCAGATAAATATGCAGATTTACCAAATGATCATCCAACAAATTTTGAACAGTTTGAAATGGATTTATATGAGAATTTAAAAACAATGAATTATTATAAAATTACTTATAATAAAACTTTCAATAAAGTTATTAAATCAGATGATTTCATTTATGGATGTAATGCAAAAATAGTTTTATTTAATTCTAATAAATTAGTTTTTGAATATGATACTGAAGTTTATAAAGAAATTTTTGTCAATCAACCTCAAGATTTTAATTTACGTATTTTGACTGAAGAAGAAAAATTAGATTTTATAGATGCTTATAATAATAACAATTTAACACAATATGTTGATTTAATATTTGTTGTTGGCGAAGGACTTACTTTTGAAAGACTTATACCAGAATATAATGCAGACGGTATTTTAACTAATTTCGATGAATGTTTTATGAACTACGATTTTAGACATATTGGTACATTTGATGAAAATGTAACATATTATACTTATAATTTTGATCCTTTTGCTAGATAATTGATATTATAACAGATGTAGAAAAAAATAAAGGTAGGGATAATTCCCTACCTTATATATTTAAATTACAATAGATTTAACAGTTACAGGTTTTGATAAATCTCCAAAATCTTTACTGAAATGCTCAACACCTTTTTCATCTTTATATTTTGCTACATTATAAATAATATTTATTTCACTAAACAAACATCTATAATCTTTAAAAAGTTCTTTATACCATTTCAAACCTTCTTCAGATTCAATATCTGTTGCATCATTATCATAATCAGCAAAAATATTTATTTTAGCATTAAGAAATCCAGTCATTTTAAGAATTTGATTCAAAACTCTTTTATATGCTGCTCTTGTACCTATTGCTACAAAAACATTATCATAACTTTCATTTAAGAAAAATAATTCTTTTGCACCAATAATATCATAATTTCCTTCTGCCATATTAATAACAGGTTCACTTGCTAATAAATCTACTGGAATATCTGGCATATACATATACGGATTTCCAATATTTTTATTAATTACATGAACCATATATCTTTTAGTTTTAAGTTTTTCAGAATCAATATTTCTAAGATTTATTTTATTATTATCAACTGATAACATACCTACAAAATGATTTGAAAATTCATTACCTAAAAATTTCAAATAATTCTTTTTCTTTTCATATTCTTTATCATTTGGATCAAGATTACTAAAAAGATTAAGATTATTTACTTGATATAAATCTCTAAAATTTACAACTATTTTATATTTCTTTATATCCTGAATTGTTACTTTTCTTCCAAATCTTTTAGATAAATAATCTATTTTAAATTTATCTTCTGGTCTAATAAAATCTGGAATCTTTATATCAAGTTTTTCCATTTTTGTTACAGGATTAACTGTTTTAATATTCTCTCTATGAAATTTCATAGAATCAAGAATATCTTTATCCATTTCTATTCCAAGAGTTTTAAAGAACTTTGGTCCAACATTTCCTTGGAATAAACAATGTTTACAGTCATAACCTAATATTTTCTTTCCTTGTTCTTGAAATATTCTTTTATTTACACCAACATAACACTTTGCTTTAACATTCTTACAAACAGGACAAACAATTCTAATTTGATCCTGACCTGCTGGTAATGAACCAGGTAACTCTAATAATCTTTTAAGAATTAATTCATATTTTTCCATAATATATAAAATTCCTTATATCTTATTATTATCAGAGTTATAATATATAATTATTCGGTATTTTTTCTTAGTATATATTCTTCATTAACAAGACAGTCAGTTACAGTTGATAAATCTGGAAGTAAAACATAGTCAAAATCATGAAATTCTGAAAAATCTTCACAACCATTAACTTTAAGAATAAGATACCAAAGATTTGGTGTTCCATATTTATTGGTTGATAAAGCTTCTGGACGATATTGATATATTATGTTTTCTTCTTTTGTCATAAAAAATTTTGTACATGATTGCTTGATTTTATCAAAATATTTATTCAATAGGATATTATCAAATAAAATTATATTATTTGATGATTTTTCATAATACTTTATATCTTTATTTGTATATGTATCTTTAAATGAACAAAATTCAATATCATTAGTTGAATTCATTTGTTCAAGAATTGTATTACTAAAACTACCAGTATTTGAATTTACATCTGCAAATTTCATAGTTTTAATCTCCTTAATAATTAAGATGCCATCATCTTAGTTGTAGATCCACTTCCAGCAAATGAAGCAACAGCTGCTGAAGCTGAACCAGCACCACTAGGATACATATCGGCAGCAGCGGCAATCTGAGTTAAACAGGTCATTAACTGAGGGAATTTTACTACAGGTACACCTGTTGGATCTGTTTGTAATGTCATTGATCCATCTGAACCAGAAATACCATTAGTTGGTGGTACAGGTGTATTGATATTAGGAACTTTACCAATATGAAATACAGGAAAAATAACTGTTCCGTTAAGACCTATAAGATCAGCATCTGAATGATAAGTAGATTCACTAATTTCCATAGATGTACCTTTGTGTTCTTCATTTTCAATATTCCATTTACCTGAATCAGATTTCTGTTCAAAATTATCATATTCATATGTAACATCAGAACCTTTAGACTTAATCGTATCACATTCAATTTCCATTGTATCTGTTTTTACAGTAATTTTTGTTTCTGCTTTAACATTCATTGTATCACAGTCAACATTAATAACATCTGCATTTTGTTCAATTGTTGTACCTGATGTTTTTGTCGTAATCGAATCATTTTGTGTATCCAATAACCAAGATCTATCTTGATTATCTGTTATAACAATTTGACCATTCTCAGCATCCATACCAAATGTTTGAGCACAAGCTTCACCATTTTTCTTAGATGTAGATAAAATAATAATTTTTGCTTTCGAATCCAATTTAATAAAATAAGTATTATCTTCATCTAGTGCTGTATTTTCTTTAGGATTAGCAGGTACAGCCATTTGTAAAATATCAACAGCTCGTTGACCAAGTCTGTTAATAGAATATGGCAAAAATGCTAATGTCTTTATATCATTATCAACTAATGTGACTATTACTTTATCACCTTTTGTATAAAGAGGCATAGATTGATTTTGATTTAAAAAAGGTCTAACTTGAATATAATTTTTAATCATAACAGAATCATTCCAAAATGATTTATTTTCATTCAAACATTTACTACCTTTTATACTTATACTAGCATCTTCAGCTTTAACATTATTACCATTAAATTCATAACCTAACATAAGTTTAGGAATATATAATCCTAAAACAGGTTTATTATTATTTTCTTCAACAGTTTTAATAACAATACCTATTGTATCTCTATTTCTATCTGATCCTAAACCTATTTTATTTTTATACGAATCAACAATTTTCATAGTTTCTCCTTTATAATAGGTATATAATTTTGTCAAAGGATCAAAGATTAATAAAAATAGAAGGAGGGAAAATCCCTCCTTCTATTTAAAATGATTAGAATATTTTATTCTTAATCTTCAAATGGATTAAATGCTTTATATGGAACTCTGTCTAATTTAGGCATATCAGCTCCACCATCAACATCAAATCCAATTACTTCTTTCACTGTATCAAATTTAGTAATAGCTGCAGGATAAACATTTATTTCAATTTTATAATCATCATTCAATTCATTGATATTTAAAATCTTTGAAATTAAATCATTCATATAAGATTTATCAATATTGTCTATAAATCCTAATACTAAACTATCACTACTATTAGAAAGAATATCATTAAACCTATAAGATACAAGATTTTTATTATTATATTTTTTATAAATATTTTTAAACAAATTAAATACGTTTGGATATTTTGTTTCAATTTCTTTAATATTCTTGTATCTTTGATTATTTATAATATAAGATTTGAGATTTTTAATACTATTTTTTACAAATATACCTGTAGTTTTAATTACAAGTTTATCTATTAAAGAATTTTCTGTGATTTCATCAAGATTATTAAATACATTTGAATTTTTTATTGTAAATGTTAAATCAAATCCTATACTATTATTTTTATTTTCAGTAATTGTACGTTCAAATAATTTTCCAAAAGAAGTAAGAATTTTATAATCATATTTAGATAATTCTTCTTCGTTACCTGTATACAAATCATGAGTATTATATGAAATAAATGTAATTCCATTCCAATTAATAGCATCACAAACAAATACTGGAGGATATGTTAAAATATCTGTATGTTCACATAAATTAAAACTTATTGTTTTATTTGATTTGTTATAAGACATTTTCTTAATTTGAACATCATCTTCAATAGATATACAATATATTTCATCATCAATATCAAATATACAAATAATATTATCAAATGAATCTATATTTTCAAATATAATTCCAGATTTATCATTATTAAATTTAATATTAAATGCATATTTTGTTGTAAGAATTTTCTCTTTACAATTTCTATTAATACTTATATAATAATCTGATATATATGCTAATAAATATAGTATAGATGATTCTGATTCATAATCAGCTTGCTGTAATGGAATAACATATGTAAATATTTTATATCCATCATTAGTCTTATCAATAATATATATTTTGTTTATATCTATTGCACCATCTTTTTGTATAATCATGATTAATTTAGAAATAGGATCTTCAAAAATTCTGCTATATCTATCATATTTATCAACAATATTATCCAAATCAGTTGTATTTAAATAATATCCAGAATGTTTTATAGTTGAGATTTTAACAGAATTATTTGAATAAGTTATTAACTCAATAGTATTTCTATATTTTTTACCTTCTATTTCTTTACAAGATATTAACAAAGTACCAATTGAAGTTTCAACTATATCATATATTTCATCTCTTGTATTTGTATCGAAGTTTTCAAATTTACCACTATTTATATCAAAATAATGTAAAACATTATTTTTATCCAATATCAACAAAACATTTTCATTAATATAGAATAAACAATTTACTTTATTTGATTCTTTATTAACTCTATTACCAACTATCCTATTATTAAGTGCAGCAGAAGTATTTTCAACAACTCTTTTAGCGTTATTAGCAGTATTAATTATATCACCAAAAACAGAAACAAATTCAGATCCATTCCATCTAAAAATCATTCCGTTTGGTGCATGATAGAATACACCAAATTTTTCAGAATACAATAATACATCATTTTCTGGAGAGCATCCAATATTATAATTGGTACCTTCATTCTCAATTATATTACTAAATACAATAACAAAATCATTACTATCACTAAAATATCTATTTAAATAGATACATCCATCTTTAATACCAAAAATTCCATCATTAGTTGCAACCATATCTCTAAATACAATATGATCATATTTTATAGTTTTCTTATCTTTTTCATAAGCTCTATAATACTTTGATGGATCTGGTAATCCTGTTTTTATATCAACAACTGTATTTTTATACCATAAAAATCCATTTTTGTCAATAACAGGAAGTCTTGTATTATAAGTATCAATTGGTGATAAAGATCTTACGTATTCATCATCTGGTATATCATATAAATTATTATTTGAACTTAAATTAAAAGTTCCATTATTATTTAAAAGTAAATAAATACTTTCATCATCAAATTGATATATTTTATATAAACTAAACTTAAATAATTTACTTATTGTTGTTTTTTTATTAACATCAGCAACAAAATAAGTTCCATTATCAAATCTTGGAGTAAAACATATTTTATTATTCTGTTCATAAATGATATATTTAGTAAATTGTAAACTCATTATTTCTGAATTAAAGTCTGTATATACAGAAACAGAACCTTTGTAAATTCTATAACAAGTTGGTCTGTTATTTAACAAACCAAAGATGAAAATAGATTTAAATCCATCATCCATTGTAATACAAACATTATCAGCATGAACAAAACTACCATCATTTTTATTAAATATTATTTCATCAAATAAACCTGATGTTTCATTAAACTTATAAATAAGAATAGCAGAAGTATTAATAGTAATACCAAATATTCCACTTTCAGTATCAAATATATCCAATGCATTTGAATCATTTATTATGATTGCATTAGAATAATCATCTGAAAGTTTATAAGTTTTATTATTAATAATATCAGTAATAAAAATATGTTTATTTTCAGATATACATACACTTATATCACGATTATTAAAATCATTATTAGAATCAAAATTTAAATATTCATTATACCATTCTGTACCAAAATAATTACATCTAACTAAACAATATTTATCGGTAATAGGATCAAATTCACAAGTAATATATTCGTCATCATTAATCTTAATTCTAGTTTTATTAATAATATCAGAAGTATCAACTAATGTACTACTATTATTATAATGGAAATCGACTAAAGATAAATTAAATGAATCATCCAATTTAAAATTAGCAATAATTTTAAATGTATCAGAAGTATCATTATTATTAAATTCACAAATATAATTAAAATACAATTCATTATTTTTTTCTTCAAAATAATAGCCATTAATATTGTTAAATGTGTAATTAACTATTTTTTCAAAATAAATAGTATTAGTTTCAAATGATCCAGATACAGATACTGTATCAAAATAATACTTATCAGCACGATAATATTGAATATTAAGATTATCATTGTTCAACAATGTTGTAATATCGACCGGTATAAATGTATTTTCTTTCTCATAATATTTAGTAGTTGAATCAAATTTTGTTACATTTACTTCAATATAGTTACCATTAAGATCTTTTTTATAATACTGAACTCCTTTTAAAGGATATTTTTGTTTATTAACGGTATCTACTAAAACATAATTTAATGTATTTTCAACACGTTTAAATACAACTTCATTTCCAATAAGATTATTTTTCATAGTATGATTAATAGGTGTAAAATGCATTTGTGTTGTATTTAATACATAATATGTTTTGTTTTGATCTGGAGTTTCATCTGTTGTCTTTTTATAAAAATCATTATTAGAAACAGGTGTTGGGATATTAAAATTATATTTTAACTCGCCTAATTTATTATCTATGAATTCATTAACTTTCAAATAAATATTTCCATCAAATGAAACCAAATGATTATTAAATAATATTGATTTTCCAGGTATCGATTGTATTCCATTACTATTAGCCATATTTGGAATTTTAATAGAATTTAAACAATATATGTTTGGATCAATTTCAGAATCATTATAAGATATACAATCAATTGTACCAGAATCTTTATTATATTCTTGATCTAATAATGAATTTCCACATTCATTTAAATATCCATTTATATTTGAATATTCAAGAGGTATTATAACATCTGTTTCTTCATTATAAATAAATGTTATAGGGAAAATTCCTCCATTGAATCGATTATTAATAATTCCAACTATTTTATAATTATTTTTAAGATCTTTACAAATAGTAAATCCATATAAACCATTAGTATAAGGAACGTTGTTATAAAGTTTTACTTGTTTATAAAGTTTATTATTTTCATTTTTCATGTATTTGAAAATAGTTGTAGTTGAAGATTTATCTTCAGATACATTATCATTATTATCTAATAACACTATAAAGAAAATATATGCTTTATCAGTTTCATATGTTTTAACTACATAATTTTGGTTTTCATTATTTATACCATATGCATCTTTTAATCCATCATCTTCATATTCATTAATAAGATTTATATCTCGCTTTATTATAGTTTTTATATTAGAAATCAAATCAATTGTAAAATAAGTTAATACTCCAGGACCATCATCATAATCTAATGAAATAATATGTAAAGTATTATTAATTTTATTAATATTGAGAATTTTTGAAGACTCTGTTATACTTACTAATGCAATATCGATTTCTTTTGTAATAGTATTGTATCTGTATAAAGATGAAGAATTGTCACTATCTATTTTACTATTCCACAAATATATAATGTTTTTATCTACATAAATATTTGTAAATCCAACTTCATAAGAATTTTCTATAATATTTATTTTACTTGAATCACTAAATGGTACAGACCATGAACGTGTTTCAGAATTTAAACAATTATAAGCTGCTGTAAATTCTTTACAAGTAATAATTACTGTATCATGTCCATTATCAATAAATTTCACATCAAAATAATTTATTTCTTGTTCATCATTAATTTTATCAGATGTAAATTTAGTAGCATCCCAACCACATGCTGAAACGATATCAGTTAATGGTGTAATTGAATTATCTACAACATCACCAAGATATTTTGGAATAATAGTTGGATCTTCTATAAATTTACATAATGTTTCAGGACTTACATAATAAACTGCACCTTTCATTGTACCATTATCTTCATATTCTTTATGAATAAATGTACCAATTTGGGTTTCGACTAATTTATTAAAATATCCTTTATTGTCAACTATACCATTTGCTGTATAATATCTCTTTGAATATTTTAATCTATTACCAAAATCATTAGAATTAAATTCTTCAGTAGTTGAAATATTACTTTTATGTATTGGTTTATATTCTACTTTTTCTGCTTTTTTATCTTCACCAATAATAAAATTATATTCATCTTCTAAAAGTTTAATAATATTTGCACTTACTACACTTATGTCTTTTCCAGAATCTTTTTTATTTCTAATAACATATCTCTTAATTTCATTTATATCAGATATTTTAACAGTATCTTCTATCTTAATAATATCTTTATATTTTTTAAAGCCATATTTATTAGTAGAAAGAACAAATTTCTTATTCATAAATGTTCCATTTTTAGAAACAGTTGTTCCATCATTAATTATCTGATTAAATGATCTTTGCACTTCAGGGCCAATTTTAACATCACCATAAGTTTTATTTTCAATATATCTTATACTATTAAATTTATCTGTATTATAAATAGAACTTAAATGATCAATAATATTTACATAAAGAATACTATTAAATTTTACAATAGGAAGTTCATCATCATATTCTTTTATAGATTTATTTTCATCGAATTTTTGATATAAATCATTGAAAAGATCAATGTATTTATACTTTATATGTGTTCTTGGAATATTTTTTGTATTATAATTTGTTTTATAGAACTTATAACTATTTGTATTTTTAGCAACAAATATTCCATATATATTATTGATATCTGCTATAGGAATACTAGAAGTAAATTCATCTTCAGTATAAATTACAGAATGAAGTTCTTTTGAATCAAGTAATTCATAAATACCGTGTTTATCAATAATAAATACACCATTAGGTGTTTCGATAACATCTAATACTTCATTACAATATGGATTTTCAACTAAGAATAAATCTTCTGCATCTTCTTCTTTTTCAAGATAAAGCATAGATTTTTCATCTGAATATAAATCTCCAGATTGGATAGTTTTAATAGCTCTAACTACATAAGATGAATCTATAATGAAAAGTTCACCATTATTTCCAATACCAAACATAAACATTGAAGTAGTCTTAATATCTTTAATAGGAAGACTTAAATCACTTTCTGTTTGATCAATATAGTTATATTCTTTAAGAGCTTTAGTAGTCTTATAAACATAAGATAATCCAGACTCAATAATATCAGAAAGATAAACAATATTAGTAATTGTTTGATCTTCATTGATATGATTAACTAAAACAAATAATCCATAAATATTTGATACAGATTTAATAGTTGATGAATCAAAAATTTTACCAACAAGAGAAGTAAGTACAGTTGAATCTATTTCTGTATCAAGAGATGTAATCTGATTTGCTCCATAAGTATGAGTTGTTTTATCTATTGTCTTTATTTTATAAGAAAGTCCATTTGGAGTAGAAGTAAAAATAATGATATATTTTTCATCAACTTCAGAAATACTATAATCAGCATTAAAATCAGCATTTTGTGAACGTGGAGAAATAAATACAATATCATTTACTGTACCAGTTGTGATATCAAATAAATGAATATTTCCATTATCACGAAGCAAAAGAATTTCTTTTGTAGAAAGTTCAAATACTTTAATAAACTTATAATCAAGTTTAACAAATGATTCAAAATTATTTAATGAAGCATAAGTTTCATTATTAAGTGTTAAGAAAGTAAATGTACTTGTATCCATAAGTCTGAAATCTGTAATTTCTTCTCCAGAATATGGAATATTTGTACTAGGTGAAAGAGGAATAGAATTAGAGAATTTATTTCCGCCAATAACATAAGAAATCTTATGATTAACTTTATCTACTATAAAATAGGTATTAATTACTTTACTATAGAAAACATTAGATTGATCAAAATCAGGTGTTTCAAGAGTTTCACTAATACCAATATTATCAACTGGTTTATTTGATTCAAGCGTAATATAATTTTTTCTCATTAACCAACGATATGGAACAACTTTACCAATAGAAATATCAATAGAGTTTCCATCAGTTGTAAAATAAAGATCAAATTGTGGACCATCATCAAGAATAACAGAAAGATCTTCTATCTCTGTTTTTGTCGTATCAAGATATTTAATACCAGAAGTACTACCATGATTATTATTATTACTACCAGCTACTAATATACCATCATTAGCTAATATTATACAACTATAAGTACCACTAGTTATATTACTATTTTTCCATGTTTTACCATTATCATCACTATATTTGATACCATCGCCAAAATTATTATTATAACTACCAGCTACTAATGTACCATCATTAGCTAATGTTATACATAAATAACTACTACTAGTTATATTACTATTAGTCCATGTTTTACCATTATCATCACTATATTTAATACCATAACTATCACTACCAGCTACTAATCTACCATTATTAGCTAATGTTATACAATAATAACCAAAACCACCAGTTATATTACTATTTTTCCATGTTTTACCATTATCATCACTATATTTAATACCATTACCAAAACTACTAGTTACTAATGTACCATCATTAGCTACTGTTATACATCTATAACCACCACCAACAGTAGTAATATTACTATCATTCCATGTTTCACCATTATCAATACTATATTTAATAACACCACCACTATAACTATTACCAACACCAGCTACTAATGTACCATCATTAGCTAATGTTATACAATTATAAGTACCAGT
>JAEEGL010257918.1_pt1 | contig 98590 bp, 80 predicted proteins | sample 9134231 | NCBI WGS metagenome assembly JAEEGL01 (sample SAMN16246548, study PRJNA631951) | gut metagenome | biome: gut microbiome; feature: rumen; material: fiber-attached | host: Bos | place: Iran: Karaj | collected 2018-10 | reverse complement strand
GCCTCAGGCTGATGGGCTTTTACCACATCGTAGAGCTTGACGTAAGCCACTCCCAACAGCGTCAGCAGGCATACTGCAGCAACGTAGATCATTCTGCCTTTTCAACGCAGAGTGACACTTCGTTCTTCTGCACCTCAACGAATCCGCCCAATATCGGAAGTTCGTTGCCGTCATACACTACCGTACCTTTCTGGAGCGTGGATATGATGGGCGCATGGTTGGTCAGTATCTCGAACTGGCCTTGTGTGCCAGGTACTACCACCTGCTCCACTTGTCCGTCGTACTCGACTCTTTCTGGTGTTACTATCTTGAGTTTCAACATACCTATTTTATATAATAATGTATATGCTTTATCCCTTGGCAGCCTCCATCAGTTTCTTTGCCTTCTCCTTGACGTCCTCGATGGTACCAACGTTGAGGAAGGCCTGCTCGGGCAGGTCGTCAACCTCACCGTCCAAGATGGCATTGAAGCCCTTGATAGTCTCTTCGATGGGAACCATAACACCTGGCAGACCCGTAAACTGGGTAGCCACAGCGAACGGCTGACTCAGGAAGCGCTGTACACGACGAGCACGGTTCACAGTCAGCTTATCCTCATCAGAGAGCTCGTCCATACCGAGGATGGCAATGATGTCCTGCAGCTCCTTGTAGCGCTGCAGAATCTCCTTCACGCGCTGGGCACAGTCGTAGTGAGCCTTGCCAACCACCAGCGGGTCAAGAATACGAGAAGTACTTCCCAGCGGGTCAACGGCTGGATAGATACCGAGCTCGGCAATCTTACGATCGAGCACCGTAGTAGCATCCAGGTGAGTAAATGTTGTAGCAGGCGCAGGGTCTGTCAAGTCGTCGGCAGGCACATAGACAGCCTGTACAGAGGTGATAGAACCTGACTTTGTAGAAGTGATGCGCTCCTGCATGGTACCCATCTCAGAAGCCAGCGTGGGCTGATAACCTACAGCAGACGGCATACGGCCCAGCAGAGCAGACACCTCAGAACCAGCCTGAGTGAAACGGAAGATGTTGTCGATGAAGAACAGAATATCAGCAGCGCCACCGTCCTTACCGCCACCATCGCGGAAGCCTTCAGCAACCGTCAGACCCGACAGAGCAACAGAAGCACGTGCACCGGGGGGCTCGTTCATCTGACCATAGACCAGAGTAGCCTGTGACTTCTTCAGTTCCTCAGGGTCAACGAGACTCAAATCCCACTTTCCCTCGGCCATAGCCTCCTTGAACTTCTCACCATAACGGATAACACCCGACTCAATCATCTCTCGGATGAGGTCATTACCCTCACGGGTGCGCTCTCCTACTCCAGCGAATACGGAGAATCCGTCGTGACCTTTGGCAATGTTGTTGATGAGCTCCATGATGAGCACCGTCTTACCCACACCGGCACCTCCGAAGAGTCCGATCTTACCACCTTTCAGGTAAGGTTCCAACAGGTCGATGACCTTGATACCGGTTGCCAGCACCTCCTTAGTAGTCGACAGTTCCTCAAACTTCGGGGCCTCACGATGAATGGGATAAGCACCCTCCATATTAAGCTGTTTCATACCGTCGATAGGCTGACCAATCACGTTCAGCATACGACCCTTGATTTGTTCGCCAGCAGGCATCACGATAGGTGAGCCCAATGGCATTGCTTCCAATCCACGCTGCAGGCCGTCAGTGTTGTCCATAGCCACACAACGAACGGTATCCTCACCGATGTGCTGCTGCACTTCAACAATGAGTTTACTGCCGTCAGGGCGTTCAACCACCAAAGCCTCATGAATTTTGGGGAGCACTTTTTCCGCATCTAATCCCTCTGTATTGAAATAAACATCAATAACAGGACCGATAATCTGAGAAATGCGTCCAATAATTTGTGACATAAGCAGATTTAAATATTTAAAAATTATTTTGTTTTAAGTTATAGTTCTGCAAAGATAACAAATTAATCCCAATAAAAAAAACATTTCCGAACTTTTAATTCGAAAATGTTTATTTTTCATGTCATTTAAGAAGTCTGGTCCTTAAATACTCAATTCGTCAAGTACTGTAATTAGTCTCTTGTCGAAACGCTTGTCCGTACGGATACACTCCGAGAAAGGCACATAAACCACATCGTTGTTACGAACGCCCACCATAACGTTCCTCTGCCCTTGTAAAATGGCTTCGATGGCACCGACACCCGTACAACTGGCAAGAATGCGGTCACGCGCAGACGGCGTACCGCCTCGCTGCAAATGACCCAATATCGACACACGTACATCAAACTCCGGGAACTCGTTCTTCACACGTTCGGCATAATACATGGCGCCGCACTTAGGACTCTCCGAAACGATGACGATGCACGACTTCTTCGACTTACGGATGCCACGACCCATAAATGCTGCCAGTTGGTCGACGTCCGTTACCTCCTCAGGCACGATGGCCGCCTCAGCACCGCAGGCAATGGCGCAGTTCTGTGCCAGGAAACCAGCATCACGACCCATCACCTCGACAAAGAAAATGCGCTCGTGCGAGTTCGCCGTATCACGTATGCGATCCACACATTCCATAATGGTGTTCATCGTCGTATCGTAGCCGATAGTAGCATCTGTACCATACAGGTCGTTGTCAATGGTGCCTGGCAGACCGATGCAGGGGAAATCGTGCTCCATAGCGAAATCGCGAGCACCAGTCAACGAGCCGTTACCGCCGATGACAATCAGCGCGTCAATCTCCTCCTTCTGGCACGTCTCATACGCCTTCTGACGTCCTTCTACCGTCATAAACTCCTTTGAACGGGCACTTTTCAAAATGGTGCCACCACGGGTAATGATGCCGCTGACATCCTCCGTCGTGAAGGTCTTCACATCACCGTTAATCAGTCCGTCGTAACCACGATAAATACCTTTGATATTAAACCCGTTATAAATACCAGCACGCGTCACGGCGCGAATTGCCGCATTCATTCCTGGTGAATCACCTCCTGAGGTCAGGATACCAATTGTCTTGATTTTTGTCATAATATTTTAGATTAGATTAATTTCCATCCACAGTATAGCAAGACCTATCAACCAACCGACAGCCACTTTAGGAGTAAGGTTCTTCAAATACCATCCTAAACGTACATGTTCCATCTTCATCAAAGCAAGACCACTAGTGGAACCGACACATAACAGACATCCACCAGCCGCTGTACAATAGGCGATAATCTTCCAGTATGTGCCATTGGCAGCCATGTCCCCTGTCTCCGCTATCGGATAGAGCATGATGTTACTGACAGCCACCGTAAAAGTGTCGATAAGGGAACTAAGAACACCTGCTCCCAAACCAATCAGCCAAACATTATGAATACTTTCATCAAACCAAATGGCAATATCCGAGAAGACACCTGTCTCTGTCACCACGCCCATGCCCATCATAATACCCATCACGAAGAGCATTTGCTGGATAGCACCATACTGCAAGGCCCGTGGAATACGTCGTTGTGCCATCTGGTCGGCATTCATCAATCGGCGATTGAAAGCCTCGTTGACAACCCACAATACACTCAATACACACAAGGCGCCTAAGAACGGAGCCAGTTTCGTGATATTATGGAAAGTAGGAATAAACCATAGTCCGCCAATACCAACAATCAACATCACAAAACGCTGCCAACGATTCAAACGAGTTTCATCACCACGATAAGGAGAGGGATTCCATTCACAATCCAACCGCTCAGGCAACTGGTAGTTAATCAAGACCGTAGGAATCACCCAAGCTAGTAATGACGGTAGAGCGAGATAGGCAGAGAAATGAGTGGCTGTGACAGCACCGTCGCCCCACAATATCAACCCCGCCGGATCACCAATTACAGTAAAGCATCCACCACAGTTGGCTGCCAAAACGATAGCTGATCCTACCAACATACGCTGTCGACCACTCTGTACGATATTATGCATGATGACCAACATCATCGTTGTGGTGGTCAGATTATCAAGATTGGCGGAAATGATATATGTGGCAATGCTGATGGTCCATAGCAATCGTTTGGAATTACGAGTTCGTATCCATTCCGTGATAAAATCAAAACAGCCGTTATTATTCAGAATCTCGATAATCGACATAGTCGCCAACAAGAACATGACAATAGCGGCAGCCTTCCCCACATATTTTAAAAAGATATTTTCATAGATAAAATACTTAACGGCATCACTCGTAGGCTGTGAACCTGCCAAATATTCGAAATAGTCATTAGGATGCTGTTCCATAACGAAATCCGTACCGTAACAAACATAGAACACCCATCCTGCAGTGCCCAAGAACATAGCAATTGCGGCCTTATTGACACCCGTCAGATGTCCTGTCGCAATAAGCAGGTAAGAGATGATCAGTAATAATACGATGATAAGCGTCATGAGACATATTGTTTTGGTTTGCGACTACAAAGATAAAGATTTTTCGCCAAACAACAACGTTTTGATGGCATTTTTTTTAATACTCCAGCAATTCCATCGTAACATTCCCGTTCAAAGAAACAATCGTAGCCACCATATAGCAACTGGCAGCATCAGGAATACAGAGTATTGCATTAAAGTGAAAACCACGGCTGTCAGCATGGTCAAATACCATATCACTCAAGATTGCCTTATTCAGGAAACTGTCTGGTACCCTCATGGCAAACATCTGTTTGACAAAGTTCTTCGAATACATACGGTTAGAATCTTTGAAAATGCTGACATGAATCAGATTGTCACAATAAGTATTCTCCACTTCCATCCCATCACCACTCAATTCACTCTTCGTAACCTTATGCTTGGTCGGATTAATAACGACATAACAATGATAACGCTGGTCTTCAAGAAAGACAACGGTATCTCTTTTCAATACATTATTCGATATAAGGGGGTGCGATTTTTTCCGTTGTAAGAATACATCTGCATCAGAAGGTTCATCACTCTTCCTCAGTTTAACTACATCACCATTGGAATTCTCAAACCAGAAGATATGTTCTGTCTGCTTGATGACATGATATTTTGTCTGTGCGGTCCCCATCTCCAAAGTATCATCAACCATACGGAAATAAACAGGCATACTGGTAGAATCTGGATAATAGACAGAATCTCCCTTAACCTTGAAAATGACCGCATCTGACTCATCGTCTAACCAAATACCCTGTAGCAGTCTCTTTGCCTCTACACTTTCCTTGCGGTTAGAACCGCCAGAAGTCTTCTGATGACATCCAACCATCAGTAGCATAAAGGTCATGAAGAGAAATATAAAACGTATGTTCATCAATTACTCAAACAATTCTGCATCTTTCATCAAAGGTTGTTTCAAGTCCTTCTCACTCGTAAGCACCTCGTCTGGATTAACTGGCCATTGAATATTTAAATCGGGATCGTCCCAACGTATCCCTGCATCACATTGGGGAGCATAAGGATTGTCAACCTTATATGTAAATATAGCCTCATCACTCAATACGAGGAAGCCGTGGGCGAAACCTCTGGGTATATAAAGTTGACGTTTGTTATCATCGCTCAACTCTACCATGACATGTTTCCCGAAAGTAGGACTACTCTTGCGGATATCCACCGCCACGTCTAAAACACGTCCCTTGATGACTCTCACTAATTTTGCCTGTGAGGCATCCCCTTTCTGGTAATGGAGCCCTCTCAGTACGCCCTTGCTGGACTTTGACTCATTATCCTGAATAAAACGCACGTTACCTATATGTTCCTCAAAATCAGTCTGTTTCCAAGCTTCAAAGAAGTATCCCCTCGAATCATTAAACACACGAGGCTCTATGATATAGACTCCTTCTATCTCTGTCTTTATGTATTCCATATGCTTTTTATTCTCTGCAAAAGTAACAAAAAAGATTGGAAAACAAGAAGTTTTTTTATATTAATATGATTTAAAAATCTATTTTATTTGTGCAATTCAAAAAAAGTCGCTATTTTTGCAGACGTGTTTGAAATAGCAAAGCATCTTGAAATACTCCTTTTGAGTAATGATTGTGTGACAATACCTGAATTCGGAGGTTTTGTTGCACATTATCTTGCCTCTCGTATGGACGAGGCGGATGGTACCTTTCTGCCACCGATGCGTACCATCGGATTCAATCCCCAACTCAAGATGAATGATTCTTTGCTTGTCCAATCATATGTTGAGGCTTATGACATCAGCTATCCTGAGGCACTACGCAGAATAGAGCAAGAGGTCGAGCAAATCAAACGCCAGATTATGTACGAGGGATTTTGTACACTAGAAGGCATTGGAACGCTGACATCTAATGATGAAGGTAGTTTTCTTTTCGACCCACAGGAATCCGGAGTACTCACCCCCTCCCTTTATGGACTCAACTCTTTTGAATTCGCCATGTTGAAACCTCTGTCCGCGGCAAATGCAAAAACAGAGATTACTACTGTCGTCCAAGAACAGGAAAAGAAAGAGGAAGAAAAGGAAACTCTCCAAACGCCACTCCTTGACATTATTGAAGAGGAAGAAGAGCATGCCATTCAAATTAAGATGTCGTGGATTCGCAATACGGTAGCTATTGCCGCCGCTATTGTGTTGTTCTTCTTGATGACGACACCTGTGGCAAATAGTCGATTCAGTTCTCAGACTATGAGTGCCTTACAGCACAGTATTATCCAAAAACTGATACCCCAAGATACCAACATCCTGCCTCCTGTCCCTGTGGTGACTTCCAAGAAAGAATATGTAACGAAACAACCTGTCGCACCTGTGGACACTATCAAACACATTACCTCGTTAGAAGAGAAACCGTATTGTTTGGTTCTTGCCAGTCAGGTGAAACGTTCAAATGCAGAGCAGTTTACACGTATGCTTCAGGAGAAGGGATTCAAAGATACAGAAGTCTATGTCTACAAGAATGTCGTACGCGTTGTCTATGGTCACTTCAAGTCTGAGAGTGACGCCTATATTGAATTGCACAACCTCCGTTTTGAGGAAAACTTCGAAGAGGCTTGGGTCTATAAAAGAAAGGTAGAGGGATGAAACGTGTAAGATGTCCAAAATGTGATTCCTATATCATCTTTGACGAGACCCAATACGAGCCTGGACAAGCACTTGTGTTCCAATGTAATGACTGCGGGAAACAGTTTGGAATCCGCATCGGTGTATCCAAATTAAGGGAGACTCAGAAAAAGGAGAATGAACTCAATAACGAGCAGTTATCGAACCTTGATACTGAATGCGGAAGTATTGTCGTCATTGAGAATGTTTTTCATTTTAAACAGGAAATTCCCCTTCACATGGGCAACAATGTCATCGGACGATACCAAAAGGGGAATTCCATCAATACCCCTTTCGAGACAGTAGACCCCAGTGTCGACCTCAACCACTGCACCATCCATGTCAGCCGTAACAAGCAAGGGCAATTACGCTACCTATTAAGCGACAATAATAGTAATACTGGGACATTCGTCGATAATGTGGAGTTGAAACCCCGTGAGCGTCGCTTAATAGAAGATGGTACTCTCTTTACTATTGGCGCTACCAGCATCATTCTCAAAACAGCCCTTCTTGATACCTCTGATACTTGCGCTTGCGCCAGCGGTAATAAATAAGCATTACCACACCTATTATTAATGGGACAAGAGCGCATAAAGCAAAGAAAACGAAAAACGCTGCACCAATATTAACTCCTATAGCACCACGAGGTGCGAACTGAGGTTCGGCATAGAGAATGAGACTATCAGCAAGCGCATCTGCGAGGGTACTATCGCCTCGTGCCTGAGCTTCGTCAATGGCGGCTGCGATACGGTTATACTCTGCATTGAGATGGGCAGAATCCGCCTCATAAGCCTCCAATGCCTCTTGGTATTCCTTTGTAGAGGCAGTATATTCCGCTCTCAGTTCATCCAAATGTCTCTCACCTTCAAAGATCATCGCGATACAAAAGATGATGAACAAAAAGCTACCTACTACCAGTAAGCAACCCAAGCCTTTCAGACAGCCGCCAGGTTTCTTAACCGGTCTAATGATTTCCTCCATTCTTCAAATAGTATTTATTCAATAACGGAATCTCATTTACCAAAGCCTCTGCCAACAATCCAGCCACAACATGTGCCCCATATTTGTTATAATGTGTATTGTCTTGCTTGCCTTGGGGCTCACTGGGTTCTTCTCCAGGCAGGAACCACATGTGAAGTTTCTTGGAGCCTTCTCTGCCTAGACCTTGTTCAAGGTCATGGGTAATCTTATTGGCATCAACAAACAGACAATTCATTCGCTCCGCCACATCACGGGGAGCCTGTGCGTATAGTCCGTGCGTGTCAATTAGCGAATCCCCCTCTATCATCTTTACACCGTCTTTGAAGGTAGAGGTGCGAAGCAACTCATCATCAACAATCTCAGGAGCCTTCACCATGAAGTTACGGCGCACCACAGGGTTCATGATGACGGGAATACCGCCCCGTTCGCGGGTTTCCCTGACAAACTTAGCAAGATTGTAGTCAAATGTCGACCCAGGGTCCGTATGACGAGAAGGTTGTGCTTTCTCGTCATTATGTCCAAACTGTATGATGACATAGTCACCTGGCCTGATAAGCGTGAGAACCTTGTCCCACCGCCCCTCATCGATAAAACTCTTGGAAGAGCGGCCATTGACAGCATGATTATCTACCCGGATATAGTCGGAGTCAAAATAGTCCTGTAATGCCATTGCCCATCCTCGTTCCACCTTGCCGCCTGTCGTGTCTTTCTTGGCTGCCGTTGAGTCGCCAATCACGAAAACTGTGGTCAGATGAATCTCTTTCAAGGATGTTAGGGTCGTCAAGACCAATAAGGCAAGCAATATCTTTTTCATTTGATAGCAACTATTAATTCCTCAGGGGTTAAGAGTTGTTGTTCTCCCGTCTCCATATTCTTCAACGTAATCTTTCCTGCGTTCATCTCATTTTCTCCCGCAAGAGCGACATAGGGAATCTGCTTGGCATTGGCATAACTCATCTGCTTCTTCATTTTTGCAGAATCAGGGAAAATTTCCGCACGAAGTCCGGATTGTCTCACCTTATTTATAATAGGAAGACAGTATGCCGTCTCACGCTCTCCAAAATTGATGAAGAGTACCTGCGTGACATTCATGGAGTCCTTGGGATAAAGATCGAGAGCATTCAGCACATCATAAATACGATCAGCACCAAATGAGATGCCCACACCACTCAATCCTGGCATACCAAAGATGCCTGTCAGATTGTCATAGCGTCCACCACCCGTGATGCTACCTATCTCCACATCAAGTGCCTTCACCTCAAAGATTGCTCCTGTGTAATAGTTTAAGCCACGAGCCAGCGTCAAATCAAGTTGAATCTCATTTTTTAGAGAAATCGGAGCATTCAGAGTATTCAAAATAAAACGACACTCCTCTACTCCTTTCAATCCTGTCTCGCTGTCTTTCAACACTTCAGCAATGGTTTGAAGCTTCTCCTCGTTAGTACCGCTAAGAGAAATGATAGGTTGCAACTTACTGATTTGCTCTTCTGTCAACCCATCCTCACGAAGTTCTGCATTCACGTTGTCAATACCGATCTTGTCAAGTTTATCGATAGCTACTGTGATGTCAACTATCTTATCAGCAGCTCCAATCACCTCGGCAATTCCACTCAATATCTTACGATTGTTAATTTTAATCTGTACGCGAATGCCAAAGCGAGAGAATACGGTATCAATAATCTGCATCAACTCCACCTCATTGAGCAATGAATCGGAGCCGACAACATCCGCATCACACTGATAGAACTCACGATAGCGCCCCTTCTGAGGACGATCGGCACGCCAAACAGGTTGTATCTGATAGCGTTTGAAAGGCAACTGCAACTCCTCACGATGCATCACCACATAACGGGCAAAGGGAACCGTCAGGTCATAACGCAGTCCTTTTTCACAAAGTTGTGCCGCCATATGAAGGCTATTGCGTTCGCTGAGTTCTGCATCGCTTATCTTCGACAGGAAGTCTCCGCTGTTCAACACTTTGAACAAAAGTTTATCGCCCTCCTCTCCATACTTTCCCATCAAGGTCTGCAAGGTTTCCATCGCAGGTGTCTCTATCTGTTGGAAGCCATAAAGTGCATAGACTTCACGGATTGTATTGAAGATGTAGTTGCGCTTCGCCATCTCTACAGGGCCGAAGTCGCGTGTACCTTTTGGAATACTTGGTTTCTGTGCCATTTATTTTCTTACAATTGTCTGGTCACGATCAGGACCGATAGAGATAATCTTAATAGGAGTCTCCAACTCTGCCTCCAAGAACTTGATATAATCTTTGAAAGCCTGTGGGAACTGCTCTTCACTGGTAAACTGCGTCATATCTGTCTTCCAGCCTGGCAGTTCCTTATAGATCGGTTCGATACCTTCCTCGATGTTATATGGGAAATAGTCTATCTCGTTACCATTCTGTCTGTAAGCTACACAAGCCTTGATGGTGTCAAAATCATCGAGAACATCACTCTTCATCATAATCAACTGAGTGACACCGTTCACCATGATAGAGTATTTCAAGGCTACGAGGTCTATCCAACCACAACGACGCTCACGACCTGTCACAGCACCATACTCATGACCCAAGTCACGGATACGCTTGCCTGTCTCGTCAAACAACTCTGTGGGGAAAGGTCCTGCACCAACGCGAGTGCAATAGGCCTTCATGATTCCATAGACATCTCCAATCTTATTCGGACCAATACCCAGGCCCGTACATGCTCCAGCACAGATAGTATTCGATGAAGTAACGAAAGGATAAGAGCCGAAATCGATATCCAGCATTGTACCCTGAGCTCCCTCACAAAGAACACTCTTACCGCTCTTCAACAGGTTATTAATCTCATGTTCTGAGTCAACGATGGGGAACTGACGCAAGTATTCAATACCTTCCAGCCATTTTTTCTCTACCTCCGCAATGTCGTAGTCGAAATTCAGAGACTTCAAAATAGCCTCATGACGAGCCTTTGCCTTAGCATATTTTTCTTCAAAGTTCTCGAGGATATCACCAACACGAAGACCGTTACGACTTACTTTATCCGTATATGTCGGGCCAATACCCTTTCCCGTAGTACCTACTTTATCTTTGCCTTTCTGAGCCTCATAGGCAGCATCCAGTACACGATGAGTAGGCATAATCAGATGAGCTTTCTTAGAGATATGCAGACGACTCTTTAATTCATGGCCACTGGCCTCCAAAGCTTTTGCTTCATCCATAAACAAGTCTGGAGCTAATACGACACCATTACCAATGATATTCACCTTTCCACCTTGGAAAATACCTGAAGGGATACTGCGAAGCACATACTTCTGCCCCTCAAATTCCAATGTGTGTCCAGCGTTAGGACCTCCTTGGAAGCGAGCTACGACATCATACTGCGGAGTCAACACGTCGACTACCTTTCCTTTTCCTTCATCGCCCCACTGTAAACCAAGCAGGACATCTACTTTACCTTGATTCATTTGTTCTTTTTATTTTGAGTTTTCTGTTTTTTCTTCTGAGCCTTGATACGTGTTATCTTTGCCTGACACGTACTGCAAATACCATAGATATATAATGAGAAACCATCTTTACGGAAGCGTTTCAAGTGCATATTGCTGATGGTCTCAGTAATCTGAGGAGCTTTTATCTCCGTTACTTTTCCACACATTGTACAAATCTGATGACTATGACTGTTGTTATCATAGCATGCTTCATATTTTGTCTGCCCTTGAAAACGATGACGAATCACCAATCGCAGTTCCATAAACAGCTTTAGAGTGTTATAAAGTGTAGCACGACTGACAGGGAAGTTATTCTCTTCTGACAGTTTCTCGCCTAACTCGTCAAGTGTAAAATGGCCATTGATATCATAGACAGCATCCAATATCGCATAACGCTCTGGCGTCTTACGATGGTTGTTCATCTCTAGATAACTGGTCAATATCTGTCTGACGGTAGTCCTAACACTTTCTTTCATCGAATCAATAATGCCATAAAAACCGCACAAAATTACAACATTTTATTTAGAATACGGCATTATCAATTTAAAAAAATTCTAAATTAAGACTTTTAAGCGCACTTTTTGCCATTCGTTCATACACAAGACCTAATTCCGAAAAGCGGATTATACTCTGCATAGCGGCTTTACGAACCATCATGGAAGAACCTTGCAAAGCTGCCAAAACCTGGTCAATAAACTCATTGATGCCTCGCTCATTAGGTTCTTGTTTGTTCATAAACAGTCGTGAAAGGATATGAAAACCACACAACTGTTCCAACTCTTTGTCTGATGCAATCCACTGATAAGCTTTCTCTGGAGCGAAAGGAAGATACTGATACAGATTGAAGGCGGCCTGTTCAGCTATCTCTTGTGAAGGTGTCTGTTCCATCCAGATATCCACCACTTCTGACATCATCTGTTCAGCAGGCATAATCATCGTGGCAAGAATCTTACATTCTCTCACATCTGCCTTCCAAAGTTCGATGGCAAGGTCATAATCCTTTCCTATTTTTTCTGCCTTTTCTCTCAACATAAGAATAGATGCGCCCCAGTTGAGTTTGTATTCTACTCCCTTGTCACGCATCGACTGAGCAGTTTTTCCATCCATCAGTTGTCGGAAAGACTGCTTGATTTCCTTGACTCTCTCCTGTATTTCCTTGTTCATATCAATGTACCATATTCTGAGCTATAACGTAACATCTGTTGCGCATAACCCTCCGTATAGTCTACTTCTATATCAGTTATCTCTCCTTGTTCGTCTCTCACAGGAATCAACTTAGGGTTGATAAAGCCCTTATACGGTGCTAAATTCAGGCGCTTATAGCGTTCCAATATCTCTGTATGGACGACAGGATCGACCTTCACAGCATAACATTCTACCAAATGCCTCGCAGCGTCATAGTCACCTTCACTCTTGATGCGCTGTATTTCTGCCAACAGCTTGGCGAACAATCTGCGTAGTTCATCATAGTCATGAATCTGCACATAGGTCTTTCCTTCACGCTTAACTATGGAGATGGCATTACCATTCTCATAACACCAATGAGCAATGAGGGCACGATTCCGCATGTGCGCCTCCTCAATCTGGCTGCCTGGCTGAATGCGAATCAACTGCGTCAGCAGACCATTCATAATATAACTATAGTATTGTGACTTAAACGCCTCCTGATTGGGTGTCAGTCCCAACTCTACCAACTTAGCGTCTGCGATATAATATAAGCCGAAAAGATCAGCTCTTGCCTCCTCTATCACATTGCCATACGACTTCAATGCATCAGGATCCGTGCCAGGAAGCAGTTGTCCACTGCCATGTCCTAAGCACTCATGAAGATCAGTATGGAGATCATCGCAAATATCTCCATATTGTTCTATCAGTTGTAATGCCTCTGCATCAATGACGAACTCCTCCTTAAAACCATTCCCATGAGCTGCTTTATTATAAGCATCCGTGATATTACTAATAGTAATGCTCTTGCTACCATACTGTGCTCTAATCCAATCGGCATTGGGAAGATTGATGCCGATAGCGGTAGAAGGATACTCATCGCCTCCCAACATCGCTGCACAGATGGCATTAGCAGTAACACCCTTTACCTGTTTCTTGCGGAAACGAGGGTCTATGGGAGAATGATCCTCAAACCATTGGGCATTCTGACTAATCGTCTGTGTACGCTTTGTTGCCTCAAGGTCTTTATATTCAACAAGTCCTTCCCACGAACCTTTCAAACATAACGGGTCACCATATACTTCTATAAAGCCATTAATGAAGTCAATCTTACCCTCATGTTCACTCACCCACTCTTTGCAATACTTGTTGAAACACTGCAGGTCACCTGTACGATAATAGGCAACCAGATCATCAATAATCTGTTTCTGTTGATGGTTCTCCGCATCATTTTTCGCCTGCTCCAGCCAATAGACAATCTGTTCTATCGCTTTGGAATACTTTCCTCCGATGCGCCACACTTCTTCACGAAGTGTTCCATTGTCTTTCACCAACGTACTGTTCAGGCCAAACGAAGGAGGCTCTTCACCTTGATAGGCGTTCTTCTGTTGCAGATAGAAGTCTTCCGCTTCCTGTTGTGTGACATGCTGATAAAAATTACAGGCGGAAGTCTTCACCAAATCGTCTCCATCATTCTTGTTGACACGTTTGGGAAGTATATCTGGATTGAAGATAACTGGAAATAACTCGCTGCAGAATGTTTCCAAGTTCTCATCTTTCCTCAATGGAAGACAACCAATGGGGAGCTGTTTTAACGTCTCTCGCAGATACGCTTCGCTGAATGCCGGTTGGAATTTCTCACAACCATAATGATGATAAATACCATTTGAAAACCAGATACGTTTCAGATAGATCTCCAATGCTCGGAACTCTTCTGTGTCATGAGAGACAGAAGGAGCCGTATATATGACCTCCAGCATCTTTCGGATACGAAGATTGTATAATCCAAACTGGTCGAAAGTGATGTCACGACCATAGAGTGTTGCCTGTGACAGTGCATAGATGTATCGTTTCTGACACAAAGTTAACTGCTCAAATCCGTTTAATCGGTATCTGAGCAGTTGAAGGTCGGCAAAGCGCTCGTCTGAATAGCTAAACATGTTGTCTCTTCTTTTTAGAGCGTTTGACTTTCTGTGACGGATGAGTTTCAAAATGTTTCATACGATAATCACGCGGAGTCATATTCAAGAATTTAAAAAACGAAGCATAAAATGACTGGCGGTTGGCAAAACCGACCATATCACTCACTTCCTCCATCGTCAGACTTTGATAACGTTTGTCAACCATAATGGTCATCGCCTCCTCAATACGGAACTTATTTACAAACGATGTGTAATTCATATGAAACTGTACATTGACTACAGCAGAGATATAGCGAGTATTCGTCCCTAAATCCTCTGCCAGCTTCTTTGCAGAGTAATCCTTGTCCTTGTATTTTTTTTGCATGACAATGACATATAGGATCTTTTCCTTCAGTTCATCCATCAACTGAGGATTTACCAAAGTCCGATAGGCTGCCTCCTTGACTTTTTTCTCAGTGATATTATACTTTGCCATAGCCGTAATGATTAAATAATGATTGATAATGTATTAATACTTTGCAAATATAGTAAAAATTTTTGAGAATCGTACTTTTTTGAACAATTTTTTAGAAAAAAGAGATAACTTTGTGACAAATATAGTTAAAAAAGGAAAAAAGACAGCGAAATTGCGGCATGCCTATAGAAAATTTTTTCATAGTTAACGAGAAAGTTTTTCATGGCTTAGCAATAAAAAATACCGCTATGTGATAAAGTCTGAAATCTATAATCGTTCAAGGACGGAGGTCTTGTAACTTGATGTCACGAAGAGAACGGAGATAGTTAGAGCGCTGTTCCATTGCACTTTTCCATTGTTCAGAGAATAAATAAGATACATCAAGATCCAACTTCCATTCTCCATATGACTCCAAACGGTCTATCATTACGCCAAGAGTCAGATTGCTGATATCCTCTGCAGGTAAGAAATGAGAAGTTTCCCCTTTTTCATCACTGGTCAATTCAACTATCAGTCCCGCATCTATCAACTCAACCAAAAGATCGTTGACAATACGGATAGGTATTCCTGTATCAAAACGTAGGTGCGAAGCAGAATATGGTTTCTTCCCATCAGCGAAACGACCACAGATATAGCTCATCAGTAAAGCGCACAACATAGTACGTGATCGATGACTGAGTTCGTTGGTATCTGCATCATAGTCATAATAGTCAAGATACTGATTGGCATAGCATAGTTCTGCACCAAACAAGCAGATAGTCCATGATATCTGCACCCATAACATGAATAACGGAAGAGCTGCAAAAGAACCATAAATCGCATTGTAACCCGACAAGAAAATCTGAGAATGAATATAGAATAACTGTAGTCCTTGCATGGCGATACCGGCAAGAATACTAGGTACAATTACATGTTTTGCCTTCACATGGGTATTGGGCATGAAAGTATAAAGAGCAATAAACATCACAGACATCAACACATAAGGAATAAGGTCGATGAGAAAACGAATGGCAGGTCCCAACATCAGATAATCAGGCATAGAATCAGCAATAGTCGCCATGAAAATGGATATACCTGATGTGACAACGATGATAATAGGGAAACAGAAGAACATTGCCATGTAATCTGTAAACGTTCGGAATATACTACGTGGTTTCGTCACCTGCCATATCTCGTTAAAGGCATCCTCAACATTACTCACCAGCATTAATACCGTGTAAAGCATAAACAGCAGACCCACGCCCAAAAAAATACCGCTCTTCGTATGAACCAGATAGCTATTAACAAACCCAATAATAACCTCTGCCACTTGTGGCTGCGACTCAAAGGCTTCCCTAAACCAAATTTCGATATATTTACTATAGCCAAAACCACGGGCAATAGCAAAGACGACGGCAAGAATAGGCACAATGGCAAGCAGTGTACTATACGTCAACGCTGCAGCTCTCGTCATCACTCGTTTCGAAATAAAAAAGCGGATAGTAATGACCAATTTCTTCAGTATCTCCACCAACAGAAACACCATTGGAGAGACATCGTTCTTCGTAATCCTCCACATATCAGTTTCGAAGAACTGGATGATTCGTTGTATCACTTTACTCAATGTCCTCAAAAATAAAAAAGAAAGCACTGTCTCTATAAGCCGGGTTCTGTAACTTCCTCATACAAGAAAGATGTCTGTCATTTATCTACTCCGTAAGTCACCCTACGGATCTAGCATTCTACCCTCCATCGTATTTCTCGAACGGACAGCTCTCAGACGATGGTATACGCGAACTTGCAGCCCCCAGATGGAACAGCCCGACGATCACCCGTCGACTGGTGGTCTCTTACACCACCTTCTCACCCTTGCCATAACGGCGGTTGTTTTCTTCTTCCATATCCAGCCGTCACCGACTGCTTCCACTTTCAGAAGTGGGGCGTCCTCTACTGCCCGGACTTTCCTCTTGTACCCTTCCCCCTCACCATAAAGGCAGAGGCAGTTGATACCAGCGACAGACCGAGACACTGCTTTCCGACTGCAAAGATAAGCAATAATCATCAAAAAGAGTCATTAATACCAAGAAATAATATGATTTTTATTTGATTATGTCCTCTTTTCTTTGTACCTTTGCACTTTATTATGGAAGAAAAGATAACAATGTATATGGATAATAGAAACAGGTCGTTCTCAATGATTGCCGACGTAGAAGGCGAATATAGTGACCTCAGCAGTGTAGAGATTCCCGAATCCCTTCCTATATTAACTGTACGCAACATCGTATTGTTTCCTGGTGTTGTTGCCCCTATTCTTATCGGACGTGATGCTAGCATGAAATTAGTGCGTATGGCAGATAAAACTGGACAATTGATGGGTGTTTTCTGTCAACGTGATCCAGAAACTGAGCAACCCATCCGTGCCGACCTTTATGATATCGGTGTATATGCCAAAGTATTGAAGCTATTAACGTTGCCAAACGGTAATATCACAGCAATTGTCCAAGGATTGGGACGAATAAAGTTGTTGGAACTTCTGAAATACAAACCTTATCTTGTAGGGCGTGTGGAATCTGCCCCAGAAGACGAACCGGAAAAGAACGATAAAGAGTTTTATACGGCTATTGAAGACTTGCGCAATCAGACTACGGAATACATTAAATTGAACGACGAGATTCCCGAAGAGGCAGCCTTTGCCATCAAAAACGTCGGGAATAATATTATGGCGCTCAATTTTATATGTTCCAACCTGCCTTTCTCGGTAAAGGAAAAGATGAAGCTCTTGATGATGTCATCTATCAAGGAAAGATTGTTTAACACCATGAAGATTGTCAACCGTGAGATAGAGCTTCAAACTTTGAAACTAGATATTCGCAACAAGACGCGCGATGATATTGACGAGCAACAGCGCAATTACTTTCTGCAGCAACAAATTAAAAACCTTCAGGCAGAAATGGGCAATGAGAGCTCGCCAGAGAAAAAGGAGCTACTGGAAAAAGCGATGTCCAAGCAATGGGGCGAGGAAGTTGAGCGTATCTTTTATCGTGAGATTGACAAACTTGATCAACTTAACCCACAAAGTCCTGATTTCAATATTCAGCTGACCTACCTTCAAACATTAGTATCACTGCCTTGGAATGAATGCACGGAAGACGATCTGAACCTAGACCGTGCGCAGAAGATTTTGGACCGTGATCATTATGGCATGGAAAAAGTGAAAGAACGTATCCTCGAATATATTGCCGTTCTCTCCCTACGTGGTGACTTAAAGTCACCAATTCTCTGTCTATACGGTCCTCCTGGAGTTGGTAAGACAAGCCTTGGAAAATCCATTGCTGATGCTCTCAACCGTAAATATGTACGAGTCTCCTTAGGTGGACTGCATGATGAGGCTGAGATCCGTGGACATCGTCGCACCTATATCGGTGCTATGCCAGGACGTATTATCAAGAACATCCAAAAAGCTGGTTCTAGCAATCCAGTGTTTATCCTTGACGAGATTGATAAAGTTACACAAAATACACACAATGGCGATCCTGCTTCCGCAATGTTGGAAGTGCTGGATCCTGAGCAGAACAATGCTTTTCACGACAACTATTTGGATGTAGACTACGACCTGTCGAAGGTGCTTTTTATCGCCACCGCAAATAATCTCGGCACCATTCCGAAACCTTTACTTGACCGCATGGAGATTATAGAGGTCAGTGGCTATATCACAGAAGAGAAATACGAGATTGCCAAACGCCATCTGATCCCCAAGGAAAAAGAGAATACAGGATTGACTGACAAGGGACTGACTTTCAACAAAGCGGCCATTGAGAAAATCATAGAACAATATACCCGTGAAAGCGGTGTGCGCCAATTAGAGAAACAAATCAACAAAGCGCTCCGCAAAATGGCTTTCCAGAAAGCCAAAGACGGCCAACTACCTTTTTTAAAGATATCTCCCACAGAATTAGAGGGGCTACTCGGTAAACCACCATTCTATCGTGACATTTATCAAGGAAATGCTTACGCAGGTGTTGTGACAGGACTTGCTTGGACTAGTGTAGGTGGCGAGATTTTATTTATTGAGACTTCTCTCTCAAAGGGAAAAGGTTCCAAACTTACCTTGACTGGAAATTTAGGAGATGTCATGAAAGAGAGTGCTGTCATAGCATTGGAATATGTAAAGGCACATGTGGACGTTCTCAATATCGACTATCGTATTTTTGACAACTGGAATATCCATATCCATGTTCCAGAAGGAGCGACCCCGAAAGACGGTCCTTCTGCAGGAATTACCATTGCCACCTCTATCGCATCGGCGCTTACCCAACGTAAAGTCCGCAAGAACACCGCCATGACAGGTGAGATAACCCTACGTGGCAAGGTATTACCCGTAGGCGGTATCAAAGAGAAGATTCTTGCTGCTAAGCGCGCCGGTATCACGGATATACTGATGTGCCGTGAAAATCAGAAAGATATCGAAGAGATTCCTGAGATGTATTTGAAAGGAGTCAATTTCCACTATGTGGAAAATGTGCAGGATGTCTGGGATTTTGCATTAACAAAAGAGGTCGTAGAGCATCCCCTGGATTTCACCATCCCTGAAGAAGAGAAAAAATAGAAATGACATTCGAACTGCAACATACAGACTCTGCAAGTGAGGCGCGCACAGGACTGATTACCACTGACCACGGACAAATCAGGACTCCAATTTTTATGCCTGTGGGAACGGTAGGCAGCGTCAAGGGAGTACATTTCTCAGAACTGCGTGAACAAGTAAAGGCACAAATTATCTTAGGAAACACCTATCATCTCTATCTCCGCCCAGGACTGGATATTCTCCGCAAGGCAGGTGGACTTCACCAGTTCAACACCTGGGATCGTCCTATATTGACAGACTCAGGAGGTTTTCAAGTTTTCTCTCTGACGGGTATCCGCAAACTGCGTGAGGAAGGATGTGAGTTCCAGAGTCATATCGACGGTTCACGACACATCTTCACGCCAGAGAACGTCATAGATACCGAACGTATCATTGGGGCAGATATCATGATGGCACTGGACGAATGTCCTCCTGGACAGAGTGACTATCAGTATGCCAAGAAGTCATTAGGACTTACCCAACGGTGGCTCGACCGCTGTATAAAACGGTTTAACGAGACAGAACCACTCTATGGATATCAGCAAAGCCTGTTCCCTATCGTACAGGGCTGTACGTATAAAGATCTGCGCCAGGAGGCTGCCAAGCATGTTGCCGACAAGGGTGCGGACGGTAATGCCATCGGCGGTCTTGCTGTTGGAGAGCCCACAGAAGTCATGTATGAGATGATTGAGGTGGTCAATGAGATATTGCCCAAGGACAAGCCACGTTACCTGATGGGTGTTGGAACGCCCCAAAACATCTTGGAAGCCATTGAGCGCGGCGTGGATATGTTTGATTGTGTGATGCCCACCCGTAACGGTCGCAATGCCATGCTGTTTACCTATCAGGGAACGATGAACATGCGCAACAAGAAATGGGAGGATGATTTCTCCCCCATCGATCCGGACGGCTGTGACATCGACCGCATCCATAGCAAGGCATATCTGCATCATCTTTTCAAGGCACAGGAGCTACTTGCCATGCAAATAGCCTCTATTCACAATCTTGCCTTCTATCTGCGACTAGTCACCGACGCCCGTCAGCATATCGAGCAAGGCGACTTTGTACAATGGAAACGATCTGTTATTGACGACTTAAGACGAAGACGATGAAAGAGAAGTGGAAGGACATCATCAGAAGGGTTAGGCTATTGTGGAAACGATTGCCTTGGGAACGACTTGCCCCATTGAAGAAATACAATCCCTTCCAGTATATCAAGCGAATGGACTGGTATATCATCAAGAAGTTTATTGGTACCTATATTTACTCAATCATTCTGATCATATCCATTTCCATTGTTTTTGACGTCAACGAGAATCTGGCGAAGTTCACAACCTATCATGCACCATTGCGTGCTATCGTGTTCGACTACTACATGAACTTCGTTCCCTATTTCGCCAATCTTTTCTCACCGTTGTTCGTATTCATTGCGGTCATCTTCTTTACCTCAAAACTGGCTGGCAACTCCGAGATCATCGCCATGTTGGCGTGTGGTATGAGTTTCAAGCGACTATTACGTCCTTACCTGATCTCCGCTGCGCTGATTGCTGTACTAAACTTCTTCCTGGGAGCCTATATCATCCCAAGGGGTACGGTAGTGAGACATGACTTCGAGTCACTTTATAAAGACAAGAGGAGAAACACCACTGCGACGAATATCCAGTTAATGGTCGACAGGGGAACAGTTGCATATATCTCACAATATGACGATATCCGCAAAACGGGCTATGGTTTCTCTTTATATAAGTTCGACAAGAAAAAACTGGTTAGCCACATGACTGCAAGCGTCATACAGTATGACACCATCAGTGATTCTCGCTATCACTGGAAAGCACGAAGTTATAAAATCCGTGAACTGAAAGGTATGCGAGAAAAGATTACCAGTGGTTCTGAGATAGACACCCTCATCCAAATGGAACCAATGGACCTGATATTCTCAAAAGGTCAACAGGAGACGTTCACCTCCCCAGAACTATTGCAATATATCTCCAAGCAACAGGAACGCGGATCCAGTAATGTGGTTCAGTATGAGGTGGAATACCACAAGCGAATAGCCACCTCGTTTGCGTCATTTATCCTAACAATAATCGGTGTGTCTCTCTCGTCGCGTAAGCGAAAAGGAGGCATGGGAATGTATCTAGGTATTGGACTCGCCTTATCATTCTCATATATTCTCCTTCAGACCGTCAGCGCGACCTTTGCCATTAATGCCGATACGCCCCCTATGCTTGCCGCATGGGTTCCCAATATCCTATATGCAATTATCGCCTATTTCTGTTATAGGCAAGCTCCAAACTAATGAATTTTGAAGAAACATATTTGAATGATAATATCCTCGATGCACTCTATGACATGCGCTTCAAGGAAATGACCCCAATACAGGAAAAGTGTATCCCAGAAATCCTTGACGGACATGACCTGTTAGGAGTTGCACAGACCGGTACAGGAAAAACGGCCGCCTATCTGCTCCCTATCTTAAGCCTATTGGATGACGGAGGCTTCCCCAAAGATGCCATCAATTGTATCGTCATGGCACCGACTCGTGAACTTGCCCAACAGATCGACCAGGCCATGCAGGGCTTCGGCTATTATCTGGACGGAATCTCTAGTGTGGCCGTCTATGGAGGTAACGACGGTAGCCGTTTTGACCAGGAGACACGCGGTCTGAAGATGGGTGCCGATGTCATTATCGCCACACCAGGACGGTTACTCTCCCACCTCCGTATGGGACACGTAGACCTTTCTCAGTTATCGTTCTTCGTTCTTGACGAAGCTGACCGTATGTTGGACATGGGCTTCTCTGACGATATCCTGCAGATTGCCAGTCTCTTACCGAAGAATCACCAGACGATTATGTTCTCGGCTACCATGCCGAATAAGATACAACAACTCGCGCGTACCTTATTATATAATCCTATAGAAGTGAAGATTGCTGTCAGCAAACCGGCAGAAAAGATACAACAGTCAGCATACATATGCTATGAACCCCAGAAACTGCATATCATTCGTCATTTGTTCAAGACAGGAGAACTGAAGCGTGTCATTATCTTCTCTGGCAAGAAAGATAAGGTAAAGGACATCACCCGTGAACTGCAACGAATGCACATCAACTGTGCCCAGATGCATAGTGACCTCAGTCAACAAGAACGCGATGATGTCATGTATCGTTTCAAATCCGGAAAAGTTGACGTGTTGGTAGCAACGGATATTGTGGCTCGTGGTATTGACATCGATGATATCCTGATGGTCATTAACTATGATGTTCCACAAGATGCCGAAGATTACGTCCACCGCATCGGACGCACTGCTAGGGCACAACGCGACGGTATTGCCATTACCCTTGTTTCAGAGAACGACATGCGCTATTTCTCAGATATTGAGCGTTTTTTGGAAAAAGACATCGTCAAGAATCCGTTGCCAGAAGGAATGGGAGAAGCACCTGTATATCAGAAGTCAACGCCAAGAAAGAATACCAGAGGACGCGGAGGGAAGTCTCGTGGTGGAAAGTCACATGACAGAAGACCGCATCGTGGAAAAAACTCAGATAAAAAGAAAAAATAGCAATCGTTTGCACACGAAATTTCTGAATTTTCTTTAAAATAATTTGGTTTGTGCGCCTACACAGCCATTTTATCGAAAAATAAATGGTAAAAAGTTTTGTTAGTATTAAAAATTGTTGTACTTTTGCAGCAGTTATCCTGAAAACAATCTTTTTACCTTAAAAGGACTAATACCTACTGAAGATATGAAGCGATCGCCTGTGAGGGTCATCGCTTTGTTTTTTCTCCCTATTTCCTTGGTGGATTGAAAAAAAAATCGTACCTTTGCGCCCGATTTAGTCCGTTGTGGCTCGGTTAAGACGTGGCACGAAGCCATGCGCCATGCGGAGAAACCCGTTTAAACAATAAAAAACAATGTACGCAATTGTAGAAATTAACGGTCAACAGTTCAAGGCAGAAGAGGGTAAGAAACTCTTCATTAACCACATGAAGGACGTGGAAGCCGGAAAGACTGTTGAATTCGACAAGGTACTGCTTGTCGACAATGAAGGTTCAGTACAGGTAGGTGCGCCCACCGTAAGTGGTGCTAAGGTTGTGTGTGAGGTGATCAATCCCCTCGTCAAGGGTGAGAAGGTGATTGTCTTCAAGATGAAGCGTCGTAAGGACTCTCGCAAGAAGAACGGACACCGTCAGCAGTTCACACAGGTAGAAGTTAAATCAGTAATTGCTTAAAAACGTAGGAGGAACAAGAAATGGCACATAAAAAAGGTGTAGGTAGTTCTAAGAACGGCCGTGAGTCAGCAGCTCAGCGACTCGGCATTAAGATTTTCGGTGGCCAGAAGGTTGTTGCAGGCAACATTATTGTTCGCCAGCGTGGCTCTAAGCACAACCCCGGTAACAATGTAGGTATGGGTAAGGACGATACCCTCTATGCACTTGTCGACGGAACAGTTCAGTTCCATAAGGGCAAGCGCGACAAGAGTATCGTATCAGTTATCCCCGAAGCATAACGCCGACGAGAACAAACAAAAATAATTTATTCCAAACAAACAACAGAATCCCAAATCTCTTCCGAGGTTTGGGATTTCTGCATTTATTTACCCTACTTCTTACTTTCTTATTTTTCTATAGTATTCACGAAGAACTCCTTGATTGACCCCTTTATCTGCCAATTTGTTCAGTTCCCTTCGTGCAACCTCATTCTTGCCCATACGGATAAGCACATCAACATACGATAAATGATAGTCCAAATTCTCCGGCTCAAGTCTAGTTGCCTGTTCCCAATCATAGAGAGCAGCATCATATCGTCGCATGTCTGTTTCCAACGAGGCACGCGCCACATAGCCAGCCACAGAGTCCGGGTGTTGTTCTACGACGATGCTCAACAAATCGAGTGCGTCATTCCGCTTTCCCATCAACTGATACACATACGACAAGCCCAAGCGTGCCTCCAAATGAGTTGGTTCCTCCAGCAAGATGTCGTTATAGTCGTTCTTCGCCAAGTCGTAACGACGAAGATGCGTGTAGGCATAGGCGCGATAGAACAAGGCAGTGAGATTCTTCTCGTCATTCCGTAGGATCAGTTTATATTCATCCACTGCAAACTCCCATTGCTGCAACTCCAGGTTGACAGCAGCCTTCCGCAGATGCAGGTCGACACTATAGGGCGACTGTGCAATCTGCTGGTTAAGAACGCTCAGCGAGTCACGCCATTCTTGATTGGTCTGCGCCAGTACTGTTTGTTGTTGTGTTACAGCAACAGACAGGACAAGCAGCATCAAGCTTTTTTGATATAGTCTACAATCCATGTTCCAACTTCTTTTGTTCCGTATTTCACACCACCTTCCACCTGTATCTCAGGTGTACGCACATTAGCATCAAGAGAAGCATTGACAGCCTCACGAATCAAGGAACCTTCCTTTATCAGACCGAAGTGCTCCAATAGCATCGCTGCTGAGAGAATCTGCGCCAAAGGGTTAGCAAGGTTCTGCCCTGCAGCCTGAGGCCATGAGCCGTGAACAGGCTCAAACAACGGTGTATGCTCTCCCAATGAAGACGAGGGCTGCAGCCCCATCGAGCCTGTAATACAGGATGTCTCGTCGGTCAGGATGTCGCCAAAGGTATTCTCCGTCACGATGACATCAAAGAAACGAGGCTCCGTAAGTACACGCATCGAGGCATTGTCGATGAACATATAGTCGGTGGTGACCTCAGGATACTGGGGCTCCATCTCCTTGGCTATCTGGCGCCACAGACGGCTCGACGCCAAGACGTTAGCCTTATCGACAACGGTGAGGTGCTTGCGACGCGTCATGGCCATCTCGAAGGCGACCTTCAGGATGCGCTCAATCTCAGGACGCGTATAGATATTGGTGTCGAAAGCCATATCGTTGTCCTGATGCTTCTCACCGAAATACATACCACCTGTCAGTTCACGGATAACGACAAAATCGGCACCACGCAACAGTTCTTCCTTCAGCGGCGACTTGTGCAACAGACAGTCGAACGTTGCCACAGGACGGATGTTGGCAAAGAGTCCGAGTTTCTTGCGCATCGCCAGCAAGCCTGTCTCAGGACGCATCTTCAGCGTGGGGTTATTGTCGTATTTCAGGTCGCCAACAGCAGCGAACAAGACTGCATCAGCGCGCATGCAGACATCATGCGTCGCATCTGGATAGGCATCGCCACAGGCATCAATGGCACAGGCACCTACCAGCGCTTCCTCATACTCGAACTCATGACCACACTTCTCGGCTATTGCGTCAAGCACAGCCACACCTTGTTTCATAATCTCTGGGCCGATGCCGTCACCAGCCAATATCGCAATCTTCAGTTTCATATTACTTCAATTTTTCAATCCTTCAATTTTTCGTTCTCAATAATGTTCAGCATCTTGAATGTTGCCTTGATAGCTGCTTCCGTCTGGTCAGCATCCAGTCCGCGTGTACGAATCATCTTGCCATTGTCGTTCCACGTGATGACTGTCTGTACCAAGGCATCAGTCCGTCCGCCAGGAGGAATAGTGACCTGATAGTTGGCCAGAATGGGGAATGTACGGTCGAGATACTTCTTGTAAATATATCGAAGCGCCTTGACGAAGGCGTCGTATTGACCATCGCCCGTGCCTGCAGCTTCGTACTGTTGACCATTGATTTCCACTTTAACATTTGCTCCAGGTCGCAAACCGTAAGCCGTTGATACAACGTAACTTATCAACTTTACTTTATCGTCAGAGCTGTCGTGTTTCAATACATCGGAAACGATAAAAGGCAGGTCTTCCTGAGTCACAATTTCCTTCTTATCACCCAACTCCGTGATGCGCTCCGTCACACGACGCGTCTGCTCAGGGGTCAGTTCCAGACCGAGTTCCTCGAGGTTCTTGGCAATATTGGCCTTACCGCTATTCTTGCCCAGCGCATACTCACGCTTACGACCAAAACGCTCTGGCATCAGCTCGTTGTAGTACAGCTTATCTTTCGTGTCGCCATCGGCATGCACACCAGCCACCTGCGTAAACACATTCTCACCCACGATGGGCTGATTAGGTGCTACGCTGATGCCGCTGAAGCTTTCCACCATTCGCGAGAGGTCATTCAACTGGCTCTCCACGATATTCGTCTTGGCGTGGAACTGGTCTTTCAAGATAGCCTGCACGGAAGCCATCGGCGCATTGCCACAACGCTCCCCCAGCCCATTCACGGTGACATGTAGACCACGAGCGCCACTGAGAACAGCAGCCAGCGAGTTAGATACCGCAAGGTCGTAGTCGTTATGGGCGTGGAAATCAAAGTGCACCTCTGGATAGCGCTTCATCATCTTGCGGAAGTATTCGATGACCTGCAGGGGATTCATCACACCCAAGGTATCAGGTAACATGAAACGGGCTATTTGCTTTTGGCTATTAGCAGTTAGCGCATCCATCAACTGATAGACGTATTCGGGCGAATCCTTCATACCGTTCGACCAGTCCTCAAGATAGAGATTCACGCTGATGCCCTTGCTGGCAGCATATTCCACCTCGTGAAGGATGTCGCTGATGTGTTCCTCGGGCGTCTTGTGCAACTGGTGGGTGCAATGCTTCAGCGAGCCCTTCGCCAACAGGTTGACGACCTTTCCGCCACACTCGGCAATCCAGTCTATCGACTTGCCACCATCCACGAAGCCCAACACTTCAACACGATCCAACAGTCCGTTCTTCTGGGCATAGGCACATATCTTGGTAACGGCCTCGCGCTCACCCTCCGACACACGCGCCGATGCAATTTCGATACGATCAACGTTGACGTCAGACAACAGCTTTCGAGCCATCACCAGTTTCTCATGAGGCAGGAACGACACGCCATTGGTCTGCTCACCATCGCGCAACGTAGCGTCCATAATCTCTACGAAGGGCAGGATGCGCTGATATGTATTTACCTTCTCTGCTCCCATGCTTCTATTTTATTTTTATTCGCCACGAGGAAGTCGATATCATCCAATCCGTTCATCAGACAATGCTTCTTGTAGCCGTTGATATCAAAGTGTTCAGAATGGCCCGTCGTGAGATTGGTAACCGTCTGGTTGGGCAGATCGACCTCAACCTGAGCATCAGGATTCCCATGAATCGTCGAAAACAATTCAGACAGGAAAGCTTCTGATACCTGCACGGGCAACACAAAGTTGTTCAGTTCGTTGTTCTTGTGGATATCGGCAAAGAACGACGAGATAACCACGCGGAACCCATAGCCCGCAATGGCCCAAGCAGCGTGTTCACGTGAAGAGCCGGAACCAAAGTTCTTACCAGCGACGAGGATGCAGCCTTTGAACTTGGGGTTGTTGAGGACGAAATCCTCAACCACACTGCCGTCCTCCCTGTATCGCCAGTCGCGAAACAGGTTGTCGCCAAAGAATTTTTCCTCCTTGGTGGTTGCCTTGAGGAAGCGTGCGGGGATAATCTGGTCGGTGTCCACATTCTCCAACGAAAGGGGCACACACGTCGATGTTATGATGTCAAATTTCTGTTTCATAATAGTGTTCTTGGGTCGGTTATTACTCCTGTGACGGCAGCTGCAGCTGCTACTAAAGGTGATGCAAGGATGGTGCGCGAACCTGGTCCCTGACGACCCTCGAAATTGCGATTCGAAGTAGAGACAGCATACTTGCCAGCAGGCACCTTGTCGTCGTTCATAGCGAGGCAAGCCGAACAGCCAGGCTGGCGAATCTCGAAGCCGGAAGCTTCGAGCACTTTGTCAAGACCTTCGTCCTCGATCTTCTGGCGCACAGCCCATGAGCCAGGCACCAGCCAAGCCACAACGTTATCAGCCTTCTTACGCCCTTTCACAATAGAGGCAAAGGCACGGAAGTCCTCGATGCGCCCATTGGTGCAAGCACCCAAGAATACGTAGTCTATCTTCTTACCCAGCAGACACTCACCAGCCTTGAAGCCCATATACTGAAGGGCTTTTTCAAAGCCAGAGGTCAGAGGTAAGAGATCAGAGGTGAGAGGAATAGCCTCCGTAATACCGATGCCCATACCAGGATTGGTACCATAAGTGATACGTGGCTCGATATCTTTGGCGTCGAACACCAGTTCTTTGTCGAAGACGGCATCGTCGCCACTCTTCAGCGTCTTCCAATAAGCAACGGCTCTCTCCCACTCTTCGCCCTTAGGGGCATATTCTTTACCTTTGACGTAATCAAAGGTCACCTCATCTGGTGCGATGAAACCGCCACGTGCACCCATCTCTATCGACAGGTTGCAGAGCGTCAGACGGCCCTCCATCGTGAGGTTCTTAACCACTTCACCAGCATATTCCACGAAATAACCCGTAGCACCGCTGGTGGTCAGTTTTGCCATCAGATACAGCGCGACGTCCTTCGCTGTCACGCCCTTGCCCAACGTACCGTTAATCGTGATGCGCATCGACTTGGGTTTCTGTTGCAGAATACATTGCGAAGCCATTACCATCTCCACCTCTGAGGTTCCGATGCCAAAGGCCACAGCACCCATCGCGCCATGCGTGGATGTGTGGGAGTCGCCACAGACGATTGTCATACCAGGCAGCGACAGCCCCTTCTCAGGGCCTACCACGTGGATGATACCGTTGTCCTTCGAATACATACCGAAATGCTTCAAACCAAAATCTTTGGCATTCTGCGCCAACGTGGCAACCTGCTTGGCAGAAATAGGGTCTTCGATGGGTTTATCCTGATCGTGCGTTGGCGTATTATGATCAGGCATGCAGACTATCTGCTCAGGACGGAAACACCGCAATCCTCTTGCCCGCATACCCTCAAAGGCCTGCGGAGAAGTCACCTCATGGCAATAAAGACGGTCGATGTACAACTGCGTGGGTCCGTCGTCAACCACCTGCACCACATGTGCGTCCCATATCTTGTCAAATAATGTGTTCATCAGTCTTCCTCCTGTTTAAACTTGTTGATACAATCGATATATGCTTCCACCGAGGCCGTCACGATGTCAGTATTGGCACCAAAGCCATAATAGAGACTACCGTCGTACTCTACCTGCATGTGCACTTTACCAACATCGTCCGAACCCTTCGAGATGGCCTGAATGGTAAACTCTTTCAGCGTCATCTGCTTCATGATAATCTTCTTCAGCGCCTTGATGGCAGCATCCACTGGACCATTACCCGAGGCGGCTGCTTCGAACTTCTGACCGCTGATGTCGAGACCGATAGAGGCCACCGACTTCACACCCTTGCCCGATGTTACTTGCAGGAAATCGAGGCGTACGGCATGCGTGTCCGACACATCGGCACCAGCCAGCATCAGCACGTCGGCATCGCTGATTTCTTTCTTCTTATCGGCCAGCGCCAAAAACTGTTCGTATATCTTGTCTATCTTATGCTCGTCGCTCACGTCCACACCGTTTATCATCAGGCGGTGTTTCAGGGCGGCACGACCTGAGCGGGCCGTCAGAACGATGCTATCAATATCGATACCCACATCCTTGGGGTCTATGATTTCGTATGTGTGCACATTCTTCAGCACACCGTCCTGATGGATGCCGCTCGAGTGTGCAAAGGCGTTGCGACCCACGATGGCCTTGTTGGGCTGTACGGGCATGTTCATCAGACTCGACACCATGCGGCTCGTCGGATATATCTTCGTGGTGTTGATGTTCGTCTCAATGTCAAGGTTCTTATGACATTTCAGAATCATCGCAATCTCCTCCAGCGACGTATTGCCCGCACGCTCACCAATGCCGTTGATGGTCACCTCCACCTGACGTGCACCAGCCAGCACACCGTTCAGCGTATTGGCCGTAGCCATGCCCAGGTCGTTGTGGCAATGGGTCGATATGATGCAGGCATCAATGCCGTCCACATGCTCCTTCAGGTACTTGATTTTCTCGTAGTACTCCTGCGGCAGACAGTAGCCCGTCGTATCTGGAATATTTATCACTGTTGCACCAGCCTTGATGACTGCTTCAACAACCTGCGCCAAATATTCGTTATCCGTCCGACCTGCATCCTCGCAGTAGAACTCCACATCGTCCACGAAACGCTTGGCATACTTCGTCGCCTCGACGGCATGCTCCAGAATGCGTTCGCGCGTAGAATTGAACTTATACTTGATGTGCTCGTCGCTGGTACCGATACCCGTGTGGATGCGTTTATGCTTGGCATACTGCAACGCCTCAACAGCCACGTCAATGTCGTGCTCAACAGCTCGCGTCAGCGCACAAATCGTAGGCCACGTAACAGCCTTCGAAATCTCAATCACCGAGTTGTAGTCACCCGGACTCGACACAGGGAATCCTGCCTCAATCACGTCCACGCCCAACTGCTCCAGCGCCTTCGCCACCTGAATTTTCTCTACCGTGTTCAGTTGGCATCCAGGCACCTGTTCGCCGTCCCTCAGCGTCGTGTCGAAAATAAACAATCTGTCACTCATCTCAGTCTAATTATATGTGTTAAATTACTGTTTTCTTTTATCTCTTAATACAAAAAAGCCTCTCTACACCCGGAAGTGAGAAAGGCTCTGTATCGTATTGTCTTATACCTTAATTATATACATACCCTATCACTTCCGGCAGCTTGACGCAGTCGAATAATAATCAGGTTGCTAATCAGGTGTAGACTTTTCATTTTTACTCTTTTTTTCGTTTATCGGTTGCAAAAGTACTCATTTCCCACGAAACCACCAAACATTTTGTCACTTTTTTACGTAATAAGATATCTTTAATTCCCCGCCATAATGATTGCTACCATCTTGACAATATCCGTCACGTTGATCTCACCATCGCCATTCAAGTCGGCAGCTGCCTTGTTGAAGTTGGCTGGATTCTTCTCCATGATATAGTTCACCGTTGCCACAATGTCCGTTACGTTCACCAGTTTGTCATTGTTAGCATCACCCATGATGATATCGTTTGTAGGCTCGATAAAGAAGAAATCCTTCCATTGATCGGCAGCCTGATAGGCTGGTATTGAAGCTTCTGGCACTTGCAACTTGCAGTTCCATTTGTTAATGTCGTCCAATGCCTGAGTTCCACAAACAGGCGGCGTAGCAGCGCGGCTGATAAATTTTGTCATTGCCGTACAGTCGGAGAACGCTTCGTTGCCAATATTGGCTACTTGCGTTCCACAGGCGAAGTAGTCGAGGCTGCTGCAACCTGAGAACGCCCAGTCGCCGATAGTCGTCACTCCATCGCCAATAATCACGTTCTTCAGACTGTTACAACCATAGAACTCATTTGGCGATATCTCCGTTTCTTTATCCGTAATTGTCACCGTCTTCAGTGATGTATTGCGATAAAAGAGAGAAATCGAATAAGAGATATTACGTCCGATATACACCTCATCCAAAGGACAACTATAGAACAACGGATTACTTCCGTTGCTGCCTAATGTTAATGGCATATCGTCACTATTACGGTCTTCCATATTGACGTTTGCCAAACTGGTACAGCCATAGAACACATAGTCATTAATTTTCGTCACAGACTGCGGAATTACTATCTGGGGCAATGCAGAACAATTATTGAAGGCATAAGTTCCAAAGGTTTCGACCTTGTTGCCAATCTGTATATCCGTCAATGCAGAACAATCTGAGAATGTATACTGGTTAATCGTCATCACACCTGTACCCATCTCCACAGAAGTCATGCTGGAACATTTTTGGAAACCATAGTCTCCGATGCTTGTTACTGCATCCGGAATTACAATACTTTGCAGAGATGAGCAACCTGAGAAAGCATAAGCACCAATGGAAGCAATTTTCTCACCCAACATAGCTGACTCTAACAAGGTACAACCTTGAAAGGCATTATTGCCAAGATTGCCTTCAAAAGAAAGACTTACTTCTTTGATGAAATTATTCTGAAAACATACATACGGATTGACATTCTTCACCGTCATATTGATTCCTAGATACGACACACTTTTACCGATATTTATCTTCTCTGCTGATTCATTATAGGCACAATCTATAGCATCACAAGTACGTTCTGAAGGACTGACGGGTACATACTTCACACCATCCACCTCAAACATACTACTCAAGAATGGATATACCTTTTTATTACTAAGGTCCGTATATAAATCATTTGCTACATAGTTCACTGTACCTGCTGCATAAGAATACCCAGTTGGTGGAGTATTTGTCAGCCATATTACTTTTGTTGGATTACTACCACTAAATGCATCACTTCCTATAGATAGGACTCCTGAACCAATAATAACAGACTTAAGCTTTGTGTTATTAAACGCACTACGACCAATGCTCGTCACGCTGTTGGGAATGGTAACTGAAGTTAAGTTAGAACAACCATGGAACGCATAATCTCCAATGCTCGTCACGCTGTTGGGGATAGTGACGGAGGTAAGGCCACTACAACAAAAGAACACATACATTCCAATACTCGTCACGCTATTTCCAATTGTTACTGAGATAAGACCACTACAATTAGAGAAGGCATAACTACCAATACTTGTCACACTATTTCCAATTGTTACTGAGGTCAGACCAGTACAATCAGAGAACGCACTATTACCAATGCTCTCCACTTCATCACCTATAACCACTTCTTTAATAGAGGATAAACCTCTAAACCATGAGCCTATTTCTTTGCAATGGAATGTTACTGAGGTTAGGCCCTTGCAGCCAGAAAACGCACTACTACCGATGCTCGTCACGCTGTTTGGAATAGTTACTGAAGTAAGACCACTACAGCCATAGAACGCACTACTACCAATGCTCTCCACTTCATCACCTATAACCACTTCATTAATAGAGGATAAGCCACTAAACCATGAGCCTATTTCTTTGCAATGGAATGTTACTGAGATTAGGCCATTGCAGCCAGAGAACGCACTACTACCGATGCTCGTCACGCTGTTGGGGATGTTAATAGAGGTCAAGCCAGTGCACCCATAGAACGCATCATCGCCAATGCTCGTCACGCTGTTTGGAATAATTACTGAGGTTAGGCCTTTGCAGCCAGAGAATGCACTACTACCGATGCTCGTCACGCTGTTAGGAATAGTTACTGAAGTAAGACCACTACAACCATAGAACGCATAATCGACAATATTCTCCACTTCATCACCTATAACCACTTCTTTAATAGAGGATAAACCTCTAAACCATGAGCCTATTTCTTTGCAATGGAATGTTACTGAAGTCAGACCACTACAGCCAGAAAATGCAAAACTGCCGATGCTCGTCACGCTGTTGGGAATAGTTACCGAAGTCAGACCACTACAATCATAGAACGCATATTTCCCAATGCTCGTCACGCTATTTCCAATTGTTACTGAGGTCAGGCCACTACAACCATTGAACGCACTACCGCCAATGCTCTCCACTTCATCACCTATAATCACTTCTTTAATAGAGGACAAACCATTAAACCATAAGCCTATTTCTTTGCAATGGAATGTTACTGAGGCCAGACCACTACAGCCAGAAAATGCAAAACTGCCGATGCTCGTCACACTATTTCCAATTGTTACTGAGGTCAGGCCACTACAACCATTGAACGCACTACCATCGATGCTCGTCACGCTGTTGGGAATAGTTACGGTGGTTAGGTCACTACAGCCAGAGAACGCACTACTGCCGATGCTCTCCACGCAATTTCCAATTGTTACTGAGGTCAGACCACTACAACCAGAGAACGCACTATTACCAATGCTCTCCACTTCATCACCTATAAACACTTCTTTAATAGAAGATAAGTATCTAAACCATGAGCCTATTTCTTTGCAATAGAATGTTACTGAGGTTAGGCCACTACAACCAGAGAACGCAGAACCACCAATGCTCGTCACGCTGTTGGGGATGGTGACGGAGGTAAGGCCAGTACAGCCATAGAATGCATTATCGCCAATGCTCGTCACGCTGTTGGGGATGGTTATTGAAGTAAGACCACTACAATCAGAGAACGCATAATCACCAATACTCGTCACGCTATTGCCGATAGTGACGGAGGTAAGGCCAGTACAACCTAAGAACACATACTTTCCGATGCTCGTCACACTGTTAGGAATGGTAACGGAGGTAAGGCTGGAGCAGTAACAGAAAGCATCGATTCCAATAGTGGTTACTCCATCATTTATAACTATTACCTCAATTATATTTCTAAAATCTTTCCATGGAATACTACTACTATTATAATTAGACATTGCTCCTGTTCCTGAGATAGTGAGGGTTTGAGTGGCTTCGTCATATACCCATGTGAGGTTGTCACCACAAGTACCGCTATTAGCTGCACTCACCACCATCGGGAGCATCATCGTCACTAGTATAAATAACAGCTTCTTCATTAATTCCCTGCCATAATTATTAAGTGAAAAAGAAACGCACAAGGGGTCTGTATGAGCGTGTCCCTGTTTGAGCGTACCTTTTACCCTATGTTGCGTGTTCAGACTGGTGTTCATCATGTCGCAGTAATATTTATGTGAGGACAAAGATACAAATAAGTGAGTAAAAAACAAAAACATTGTGGCTTTTTTTGTATAAGATGCTTGAAATCGATGGATGAGAGAGCTCCAAATTAGCACCTTAGTTTCTCATAGCTTACTCATACCTTGCTCATAGGTTGCTCATAGGCATCTCATAGGATACTCTATCCTTTCTCTATGGTTTCTATATAATTTCTCATGCCCTTAGGACATGAGTACGGCATGAGAAAAGTATGGGAAGAACGTGAGAAAAATGTGAGAAAGACGTGAGAAAAGGGGAAGAAGGACGTGATTCTTTTTATAATTGAAAAGACCCTCACCCTTCACTCAAAAGCTTTGGAGCCACTTTGTGTAAAAGGATTGGAATGCGTGAAGGGTGCTCCTGACCCCTCACTGACCCTTCACTCTCTCCTATCCCTTTGTACATCGGCATTTCAGGCCTCTTGAGTGAAGGGTGAGGGGGAAAAAGTCAGAGGTAAGAGGTAAGAAGTCAGAGGTAAGAAGTGAGAAGGACTGACAGATGTTGATATGCTGTCAGCCCTTCTTGTTTTTGGCGTTATTAATCCAAGGGGGTATATTCCAAGCCCCACACTTTGGCAACGGCCTCATAGGTGCACTTTCCACCGACCATATTGACACCACGAGCCAGGGAGCGGTCGTCATGACAAGCCTTTTGCCAGCCCTTATCAGCAAGGGCGATAGCATAACGCAGGGTGGCATTCGTCAGGGCAATGGTACTGGTGTTGGGCACGGCACCGGGAATGTTTGCCACCGCATAGTGGATGATGCCGTCAACGTCGTAAACGGGTTCGCTATGGGTGGTAGGATGTGACGTCTCGAAACAGCCACCCTGGTCGATGGCGACATCCACGAGAACGGTGCCCTTCTCCATCAGCGAGAGCATGTCCTTTGTGATGAGTTTAGGGGCAGCATCGCCAGGAATCAAGACGGAGCCGATGACAACGTCGACGGTAGGCAGCTCCTGACGGATGTTATGCTCAGAAGAATAGAGGGTATGCACATTGGCAGGCAACTCTGCAGCCAGTTGTTTCAGACGGGGCAGCGAGACATCGGTGATGGTGACATCAGCACCCATGCCGGCAGCAATACGGGCAGCAGCCTCGCCTACCGTTCCACCGCCGAGCACCAGTACCTTGGCAGGCTTTACACCTGGCACTCCAGCCATCAGCTTACCCTTGCCACCCTTGGTCTTCTGGAGATAGTAGGCGCCGTTCTGCGCTGCCATCCGTCCTGCGACCTCACTCATCGGGATGAGCAAGGGCAGTGAACGGTCATCGCGCTCAACAGTCTCATAGGCGATACAGACCGCTCCGCTCTTCATCATCGCCTCCGTCAGTTCCTTCTCACAGGCGAAATGGAAATAGGTAAACAGTACCTGTCCCTTGCGCACCAACGGGTATTCGGGTGCAATAGGTTCCTTCACCTTCACAATCATCTCTGCCTGCGCATAGACATCCTCGATGGTCGGCAGTATCTGTGCTCCTACGGCCTTGTATTGTTCATCGCTGAAACCACTGCCCTCCCCTGCAGTATGCTGTACGAAGACAGTATGTCCACGCTTGATCAACTCGGCAACACCTGATGGTGTCATGCCCACACGATTCTCATTGTTCTTAATTTCCTTGGGGACTCCTACTTTCATATACTTTTCGTTTTTAGTTATAAAACATAAACTATGTGGCAAATATACAAATAATTTGTGACTTAGGCGATTATTTGCATTTTTTTTTGTAATTTTGCAGCCCAAATAATATAATAAGGTATAAAGAGGATATGATTACAGTTACGAATCTTGCGATTCAATTTGGAAAGAAAACACTTTACAAGGACGTTAACCTGAAGTTCACAAGCGGTAACATCTATGGTATTATTGGTGCCAACGGTGCCGGAAAGTCTACCCTGCTCCGCGCTATCAGTGGTGAATTGGAGCCCAACAGAGGCTCAGTAGAACTGGCTCCAGGCGAACGCCTGTCGGTATTGGAACAGGACCACTTCAAATATGATGAATTCTCTGTGATGGACACGGTGCTGATGGGTCATCAGCCGCTGTGGAAGAATATGAAGGAGCGCGAGGCGCTCTATGCGAAAGAGGAAATGACAGAGGAAGACGGCAACAAGGCTGCCGAACTGGAAATGGCTTTCGCAGAGATGAATGGCTGGGAGGCTGAGAGTGAGGCTGCCCAGTTGTTGCAGAACCTCGGTGTTCAGGAGGGGCAGCACTACAAGCAGATGTCGGAGATATCGAACAACGAGAAGGTGCGCGTGATGCTGGCCAAGGCGCTGTTCGGACATCCTGACAACCTGTTGCTGGACGAGCCTACCAACGACCTCGATCTGGATACCGTGCAGTGGCTGGAGGAATACCTGTCGAACCTGGAGCAGTGCGTGCTCGTAGTATCACACGACCGTCACTTCCTCGACGCCGTCTCGACACAGACCGTTGACATCGACTTCGGCAAGGTGACACTCTTCTCGGGTAACTATTCGTTCTGGTATGAGTCCAGTCAGTTGGCTTTGCGTCAGGCGCAGAACCAGAAAATGAAGGCCGAGGAGAAGCGCAAGCAGCTGGAGGAGTTCATCCGCCGCTTTTCTGCCAACGTGGCAAAGTCGAAGCAGACCACCTCGCGTAAGAAGATGCTGGAGAAACTGAACGTCGAGGAGATCACACCCTCTACCCGTAAATACCCAGGCATCATCTTCTCGATGGAGCGCGAGCCTGGTACGCAGATTCTGGAAGTAGAAGGTCTGAAGGCCGTGGATGCCGATGGAACAGTATTGTTCGACAATGTGTCGTTCACCATTGAGAAAGGTCAGAAGACCGTCTTCCTGAGTCATAATCCCAAGGCAATGACCGCGCTCTTCGAGATTATCAACGGCAATCGTGAGGCTGACGCTGGTACCTACAAGTGGGGCGTGACGATTACGACAGCCTATCTCCCACTCGACAATACCGCATTCTTCCAGAGCGAACTGAATCTCGTAGACTGGCTCAGCCAGTACGGCACAGGCAATGAGGTGATGATGAAGTCGTTCCTGGGTCGTATGCTGTTCAAGGAAGAGGATGTACTGAAACATGTCAACGTGCTCAGCGGTGGTGAGAAGATGCGCTGTATGATAGCCCGTATGCAGTTGAAGAATGCCAACTGTCTGATTCTCGACACGCCTACCAACCACTTGGATTTGGAGTCGATTCAGGCATTCAACAATAACCTCATCTCGTTCAAGGGTAACATCCTGTTTGCCTCGCACGACCATGAGTTCATCAATACCGTTGCCGACCGCATCATCGAACTGACCCCGAAGGGCACCATCGACAAGCTCATGACCTACGATGACTACATCTACGACGAAGCCATCAAGGAGAAGAAAGCTGAGATGTACGGTTAATTGATAATTGAGAATTGAGAATTGAGAATTGAGAATTGACAATTGAGAATTGATAATTGAGAATTGAGAATTGAGAATTGAGAATTGACAATTGATAATTGAGAATTGTTCGTGGATTGGCACGGAATTTGCAGTAGAACCTAAAAATAAGATAAACTATGAAAGAAGAAGAGAAGAACATTCTGGAAGAGGAAGAAACTCTGAAGGAAGAAGAAATAGAAACAGGGAATGTTGAGAACCCTGAGGATGCCGAAGAATCAGAAGACGCTAAAGAGTCAGAGGATGCTGAGAAGAAAGACCCCTTGGAGGCTGCCCTGGAGGAAATAGAACAACTAAAGACACAGATTCTCTATAAGACAGCAGAGTTTGACAACTATCGTAAACGCACGCTGAAGGAGAAGGCAGAGCTGATCCTGAACGGCGGCGAAAAGGCTGTCAGTGCCATACTGCCAGTCATTGACGATATGGAACGCGCTATGGAGAACGGTGAGAAAACAGAAGACCCTGCCGTACTGCGTGAAGGTATGGAACTCATCTACCATAAGTTCATGAAGGCACTGGAGAGCCTGGGTGTCAAGAAGATAGAGACGGACAATGCCGACTTCAATACCGACCTGCACGAGGCTATCGCTATGGTTCCAGGTATGGGCGACGACAAGAAAGGCAAAGTCATCGACTGTCTGCAGACAGGCTATCAGTTGAATGAGAAAGTGATCCGTCACGCCAAAGTGGCAGTTGGACAGTGAAGTGAAAAGTGAAGAGTGAAGAATTTGCTACCGCTATTGAGGAAAGCGATTTGGACGAAGTGAAAAGTGAAGAATAGATAATGGCACAAAAAAGAGACTACTACGAGGTGCTTGGCGTTGACAAGAACGCCACAGAAGACCAGATTAAGAAGGCGTACCGCACCATCGCCATCAAATACCACCCTGACCGCAACCCAGGCAATAAGGAAGCCGAGGAGAAATTCAAGGAGGCGGCTGAGGCTTATGACGTATTGCATGACCCCAAGAAACGTCAGCAGTACGACCAGTTCGGATTCAATGCTCCTGGAGCAGGCGGTTTCGACTTCGGCGGTTTCAACGCCACCAGCATGAACATGGACGATATCTTCTCTATGTTTGGCGACATCTTCGGTGGTCGCGCAGGATTTGGCGGTTTCGGAGGCAATGCGCATCGCGGTCCCCAGCAGCATCGCGGTAGTGATCTTCGACTGAAAGTACGTCTTACCTTGGAGGAAATCGCGACCGGTGTTACGAAAAAATTCAAGGTACGTAAGGATATCCCTTGCTCCCACTGTCATGGAACTGGTGCTGAAGACGGTAGTGGTACAGAAAATTGTCCGACGTGTCACGGCAGCGGTGTGATTACTCATACTACCCAGAGTATCTTCGGCATGATGCAGACGCAGGGTACCTGTCCTACCTGTGGCGGTACTGGACGCGTCATCAAGAACAAGTGTCACCAATGTGGCGGTACAGGTGTGGAGAAAGGTGAGGAAGTCGTTGAAATCAAGATTCCCGCAGGTGTCGCTGAGGGCATGATTATCAATGTTCCTGGCAAAGGTAACGCTGGACACAACAAGGGCGTCAACGGAGATATCCAAGTATTTGTGGAAGAGATAGAGGACGAGCGCTTCATCCGTGACGACAGCGACCTGATCTATAACCTGTTGCTCGACTTCCCGACGGCAGCCCTGGGAGGCGATGTGGAGATTCCCACCATACAAGGTACCAAGCTGAGAGTGAAGATGGAACCTGGTACACAGCCAGGCAAGACACTCCGACTGAGAGGAAAGGGTCTGCCTGCCGTTCAGGGCTACGGACGCGGAAACGGCGATCTGGTTGTGAATATCAGCGTTTACATCCCCAAGACTTTGAGCCGTGAGGAGAAAGAAGCCATTGAACGCTTCAAGCAAAGCGACAACTTCAAGGGCGATGCCGCCACGAAGCGGTCTATCTTCCAACGCTTCAAGAATTATTTCAATTAGGTATGAACTACGAAGAGACCTGCGAATACCTGTATCATCAGATGCCCATGTTTGAACGACAGGGAGCATCTGGGTATAAAGAAGGTCTGAGCAATACGCTTGCGCTGGATGAACATTTCGGACATCCGCACAAGCGTTTTTCTACGATCCACGTCGGAGGAACCAACGGCAAGGGGTCTGTGTCGCATACCCTTGCGGCTGTTTTGCAGAAATGCGGCTACAAGGTAGGACTGTATACCTCTCCCCACCTGGTTGACTTCAGGGAGCGCATCCGCGTCAACGGCGAGATGATATCAGAAGACTATATGGTTGATTTCGTAGAACAGGAGCGCAGTTTCTTCGAGCCGCTCTCCCCTTCTTTCTTTGAGGTAACCACAGCAATGGCCTTCAAGTTTTTTGCCGACAAGCAGGTTGACATAGCCGTCATAGAGGTGGGACTGGGAGGCAGACTGGATTGTACGAACATCATTACCCCACTTGTCTCCGTCATCACCAATATCAGTTTTGACCATACCCAATTCCTGGGCGACACTTTGTCGAAGATTGCCTCTGAGAAGGCGGGTATCATCAAGGAAGGCGTGCCTGTCGTCATTGGTGAAAGTCATGAGGAAACCCGTCCTGTGTTTGAGGCAAAAGCCAAAGAGACTGGCAGTCAGATTGTCTTTGCCGATGATGACCCAGAGATACTTCAGGCACTCCCCATCGCTCATGGAAGGATGCATTACGTAACCCGTCACTGGGGAGAACTGGACGGCGACTTAGGCGGCATCTACCAGGAAAAGAACCTCAATACGGTCTTTGCAGCCTTGAAGATGCTGATGGAGAACGGAACCCTTTCGCCCAAGACAGTTGCGTCGATACTGGCAGACGCATTAAGCAACGTGTGCAGACTGACAGGACTGACAGGAAGATGGCAGGTCGTCAGCGAATCACCCTATACCGTCTGTGATACTGGTCACAATGTGGGCGGCTGGAACTATCTCAGTCAGCAATTGGCAGAAGTAAAGTGTCGGAAAATGCATTTCGTCTTTGGTATGGTAGACGACAAAGATATCAATCACGTACTTGACATGCTACCAAAGCATGCTTGCTACTATTTTACCCAGGCAACCACCAAACGAGCAATTCCTGCGGATATCGTCAAGGAAAAAGCCTTGCAACACGGACTCTCTGGAGATTGCTATCCATCTGTATACAAAGCATATAGGGCGGCAAAGGAAGTCGCAAAATCAGACGATTTTATTTTCATTGGAGGCAGCAGTTACCTGGTTGGAGACTTCCTCAAAAACTGCATTTAGGTGTTTTTAACACTCTTATAAACGTTTTTTTCCACGTTTCATTCGTTCAATTCGTTTTTTTTCGGTTACTTTGCAGGAAAATATTCATTGTAACTAAAAACAATCAATTATGGCTAACACTACCGAAAATGCGAATTTGTGTGGTCTGAACCGCAAAGATTTTCAGGCCACTATTAATGGTAAAAAAACAGATTTATACATTCTGCGTAACCGTAAAGGTTTCGAAGTGGCAATTTCTAATTATGGTGGAGCAATCGTTGCCATCATGGTTCCTGACAAAGACGGCAAGGTCGGAAATGTCATTCAGGGACATGCTAACATCGAGCAACTTACAAGTGGTAAGGAACCCTACCTTTCTACCTTGATCGGACGTTGGGGAAACCGTATCTGCAAGGGACAGTTCACGCTGAATGGCAAAGACTACCAACTGGCACTTAACGACGGACCAAACCACCTGCATGGCGGTACTGTTGGCTTTAATGCCAAAGTATGGGATGCCCGTCAGATGGGACCTCGCTCACTCGCATTGCACCGTAAGTCATCTTATGGTGAAGAAGGCTTTACTGGAGAATTGGATGTAACAGTAGAATTCACATTTACAGACGAAAACGAATTGGTCATTGAGTATCTGGCTACCACCAATAAGAAGACCATCGTCAATCTGACCCATCACGCCTTCTTCAGTCTGGCAGGTACCGCTGATCCTACTCCCACTATCGAAGATCAGATTTGTGAAATCAATGCTGATTTCTATCTTCCTACAGATGCAACAGCTATCCCAACAGGTGAGATTCTGAAGGTGGAAGGTACACCATTCGATTTCCGTACTCCGAAATCTTTTGGTCAGGACATTAACGCAGACAACGAGCAAATCAGGTTCGGCAAGGGCTTTGACCATAACTACGTGCTGAACAAGCGCGAAGAAGGCGAGCTGAGCTTCGCAGCCAAGATTACAGACCCCAAGAGCGGTCGTACGATGGAATGCTACACCACAGAGCCAGGACTGCAACTCTACACGGCCAACTACGCCAGTGGTTACAAGGGTGCCAACGGATGCACTTTCCCATACAGAAGTGCCGTCTGTCTGGAAGCCCAGCACTTCCCCGACACTCCTAACCGTCCCTACTTCCCCTCTGTAGTCCTCAACCCAGGTCAGCAGTATAAGCAGAAGACGATCTACAAGTTCGGTGTCGAATAAGAGTCTAAAACCATTTCATTAGCATTTTATAATAAATATGAGTAATCAAAAACAAAATGGAAGCATCATCGCTATTATAACGATGTTCTTCCTTTACGCCATGATTGCGTTCGTTACCAATCTGGGTGCACCCATCGGTGTCATCTGGAAGAGCCAGCCAGGCATCGACGGTAACAACATGCTAGGCATGATGGGTAACTTCATGAACTTCTTCGCCTATCTGTTCATGGGTATTCCCGCAGGCAAGCTGCTGACCAAGATTGGCTACAAGAAGACGGCCCTCATCGGTATTGCTGTAGGCTTCTTTGGTGTACTTATCCAGTACATCTCCAGCTTCCCGACAGGCATCGCAGGCTTCTGTGTATACCTTCTCGGAGCTTTCATCTCCGGTTTCTCGGTATGTATCCTAAATACGGTGGTCAACCCGATGCTGAACTTACTCGGCGGAGGTGGAAACCGCGGCAACCAGCTGAACCTCATCGGTGGTACGCTGAACTCTTTGACAGGTACCTTAACTCCGATGCTCGTTGGTGCCCTCATCGGCGAGGTGACGAAATCGACCCAAATGGCCGATGTCAATTTGGTGCTCTATATCGCTATGGCTGTCTTCGCAGCGGCTTTCTGTATTCTTTGTTTCATCCCCATCCAGGATCCAGAATTAGGCAAGGTAACTGCTGAGACTAAGTTTGAACACTCGCCCTGGTCGTTCCGTCACTGCACGCTGGGCGTTATTGCCATCTTCGTTTATGTAGGTGTTGAAGTGGGTATCCCTGGCGCTTTGAACTTCTACCTATCAGACACTTCAGAAAAAGGTGCTGGCCTGGTGGCTAACGCTGCTACCATTGGTGGCGCTGTGGCTGCTATGTACTGGCTGCTGATGCTCTGCGGTCGTCTGGTGTCTGGCTTCATCGCAGGTAAGGTCAGCTCACGCCAACTGATGATTGGCACTACCACTGTTGCTATGATTCTCATACTGGCTGCCATGTTCATACCAAAGACCAATACCGTCACGATGCCACTTTTCTCCATCATGACTTGCTCGTTCACGTCGGCAGTTGTACCTCTTAGCGCCCTGCTACTCGTGCTTTGCGGTCTGTGTACCAGCATCATGTGGGCCAGTATCTTCAACCTCGCCACAGAGGGATTAGGCAAATACACTGCCCAGGCATCAGGTATATTCATGATGATGGTTGTCGGCGGTGGTGTACTGCCCCTCATCCAAGGTTGGTTCTCGAATTTTATGGGTTATATGCCAAGCTACTTCGTATATTTCCTTGCTGTAGCCTATATGTTCTACTATGCCCTCATCGGTTGCAAGAACGTCAATAAGGACATTCCTGTGGATTAATTGATACTTGAAAATTGAAAAATTATGATGGATATTGAATTTGTAAGAAGTCGCTTCATCAAGCACTTTGATGGAAAGACTGGTAATGTATATGCCTCTCCAGGACGTATTAACCTCATAGGTGAGCACACTGACTATAATGGCGGTTTCGTGTTCCCAGGAGCTGTAGATAAGGGTATCATGGCTGAGATGCGTGCCAATGGCACAGAAGACACAGTCATGGCTTATGCCATCGACCTGAAGGACCGTGTGGATTTCAAATTGAGCGACCCCAACGGACCACGTGCAAGCTGGTCTCGTTATATCTATGGTATCGCCCTTGAAATGAAAAAGTTGGGGGTACCCGTTAAAGGTTTCAACATCGCCTTTGCAGGTGATGTACCCCTTGGCGCAGGTATGTCTTCTTCAGCTGCTATGGAGAGTTGTATTGCCTTCGGTCTAAACGACATCTTCGGCGACAACAAAGTATCGCAATGGGATATGGCATTGGCTGGTCAGGCTACTGAGCACAACTACTGTGGTGTGAACTGCGGTATCATGGACCAGTTTGCCTCCGTCTTCGGAAAGGCTGGTTGTCTGATGCGCCTCGACTGTCGCAGTCGTGAGTTTGAATATTTCCCCTTCAAACCCGACGGCTATCGTCTGGTGCTACTCGACAGCGTTGTGAAGCACCAGTTGGCCGGTTCGCCCTATAACGACCGCCGCAACTCCTGCGAGAATGTGGTGAAACACATTGCCGCTAAGCATCCAGAGGGTAAGTTCGAGACCCTGCGCGACTGCACTTGGGAACAGTTGGAGGAAGTGAAGGAAGAGGTAGGTGCAGAGGACTACAAGCGTGCCAAATTCGTACTCGGCGAGAAAGACCGTGTGCTGGGTGTCTGTGAGGCATTGAACGAAGGTGACTATGAGAAGGTCGGTGAACTGATGTACCAGACCCATGAAGGATTGTCGAAGGATTATGAGGTATCCTGCGAGGAACTTGATTTCCTGAATGACATCGCCAAAGAAAATGGTGTTACTGGTTCCCGTATCATGGGTGGCGGTTTTGGTGGCTGTACCATCAACCTCGTTCGCAACGATCTCTATACAAAGTTCATTGCCGACGCCAAGAAACGCTTTAACGAGAAGTACGGACACGAGCCGAAAGTCTATGACGTAGTCATTGGTGACGGTTCTCGAAAAGTCTGCTAAACAGCGTCCTTTTCGCTTAACAAAAGTTAAATATGCGGTCTAAAGTGTTATTTTGACACTTTAGCCCGCATTTCTTATTGTCATATCGAAAATAAATTGTAACTTTACACCCAAATACTAACAGAAATAATTAACTTAAAACTTTCAAATGATGAAAAACCTAATGAAAACTGTAATGGGATGTGGTGTCGCATTAGCCATATTCTCTGCATGTGGTTCAAAAACAGAATCTGTACTGACCCTTTCTGGATTAGATCCTGCAAAGTTTGACACAGTGATTTCCGAGAAACCTGTTAAGTTGTATACCCTGAAAAACGCCAACGGAATGGAGGTATGCATCACCAACTATGGCGGACGTGTAGTCAGCTTAGTTGTTCCTGACAAGGACGGTAAGTCTACAGATGTGGTATTGGGCTTTGACAATATCGCCCAATATGCCGACACCCTCAATTCCCCCACCGACTATGGATCTAGCGTAGGCCGCTATGCCAACCGTATCAAAGGTGGAACGTTTGTATTGAACGACTCTACTTATCAGTTAAAGAAGAACGATGGTCCTAACTGCCTGCATGGTGGCGGTACCACTGGTTGGATGAACCAAGTGTACGATGCCGAGCAGATTGGTGACTCTATACTCAAGTTAACTATTGTCGCTGAGGATGGTGAGAACGGATTCCCAGGCAAGGTGACTGCCGTGACAACTTATAAGGTTACTGCTGATAATATTCTTGACATCACTTGGGAAGCTGAGACCGACAAACCCACTATTATCAACCAGACAAACCACAACTATTATAACCTGAATGGTGACTTCACCCAGCCTGGTTACGACATGGTGCTCTACGTGAATGCCGACAACTTCACACCCAGCGACAAGCTGTATATCCCCACTGGCGAGATCAAGTCTGTTGAAGGAACACCTATGGATTTCCGCACAGCTCACGCCATCGGCGATAGCATCAAGTCACAGTTCGACCAGATACAGAATGCCCACGGCTACGACCACAACTGGTGTCTGAACACCTATAAGGACGGCAAGGGCGACGACACCGTCGTATGTGCAAGCCTCTACAGTCCCACAACTGGCATCTTCATGGAGATGTATACCAACGAGCCCGGCGTACAGGTCTATAGCGGAAACTTCCAGGGCATCGGCAACGAACCCAACATCAAGCATAAGGGCGGTGTCTATCCCCAACACGTCAGCGTCTGCTTAGAGAGTCAGAAGTATCCCGACAGTCCTAACAAGAAAGACTGGGTACAACCTATTCTGAATCCTGGTGAGAAGTACTTCAGCCACGCAGCTTATAAGTTCTCTGTGAAATAAACAATAAACTATAAAATAAATATGGCACTATTAGATTGGATTGTCATTGGCGTTTTCTGCTGTGCGCTGATAGGCATTGTAGTATGGGTCGTCTCTCAGAAGAACGACAACTCGGCAGACTATTTCCTGGGTGGTAAGGATGCGACATGGATTGCCATCGGTGCATCTATCTTCGCCTCAAACATCGGTTCCGAGCACCTCATCGGTCTCGCTGGAGCAGGTGCATCCTCTGGTATGGCAATGGCCCACTGGGAGATTCAAGGATGGATGATCCTGATTCTCGGATGGGTGTTCGTACCTTTCTATACACGAAGCATGGTCTATACGATGCCTGAGTTCCTGGAGCGTCGTTACAACACACAGAGTCGCACCATCCTTTCAGTCATCTCCCTCATCAGTTATGTGCTGACCAAGGTGGCTGTAACGGTTTATGCCGGTGGTCTTGTGTTCCAACAGGTATTCGGTATTGAAGAACTTTGGGGCATCGATTTCTTCTGGATTGCCGCCATCGGACTGGTTGTCATCACTGCCATCTACACCATCTTCGGTGGTATGAAGAGTGTGCTCTATACCTCCGTGCTGCAAACACCTATCCTGCTCTTGGGTTCACTCATCATCCTCGTTCTGGGTATGAAGGCCCTCGGTAGTTGGGATCAGATGCTACAACTCTGCGACGTACAGCCTAAATATGAAGGTGCTACAGGCACGATGATTCACCTGATGCGTTCCAACAGCGACCCACAGTACCCCTGGCTGGGAGCCCTGATTGGTTCGGCTGTCATCGGTTTCTGGTACTGGTGTACTGACCAGTATATCGTACAGCGTGTACTGTCTGGTAAGAACGAGAAGGAGAGCCGCCGCGGTACCATCTTTGGAGCTTATCTGAAGTTGTTGCCAGTATTCCTCTTCCTCATCCCAGGTATGATTGCATTCGCCCTGCACCAGAAGTATGCTGGCGACGGTGGTTTCCTGCCTCTGCTCGCCGACGGTACGCCGAATGCTGACGCAGCCTTCCCCACCCTCGTGGCAAAGATCCTGCCTGCTGGTGTAAAGGGACTTGTCGTATGCGGTATCCTCGCAGCCCTGATGTCATCATTGGCATCCCTGTTCAACAGTTCTGCTATGTTGTTTACCATTGACTTCTGGAAGCGTCTGAAGCCACAGACTTCTGAAAAGAGTCTGGTACGTATTGGTCAGACGGCTACTGTTGTCATTGTGGTATTGGGTATCCTGTGGATCCCCATCATGCGTTCGGTAGGTAATGTGCTCTATAACTATCTGCAGGATGTACAGAGCGTACTGGCTCCTGGTATCGCAGCCGCCTTCCTGTTGGGTATCTGTTGGAAGCGTGCCTCTGCCAAAGGTGGTATGTGGGGATTGCTGTCTGGTATCATCATTGGCTTGACCCGTTTGGGTGCAAAGGTATATTACAGCAATGCGACCGATGCTGCCGACAATTGGTTCAAGGCTATTTTCTACGACTTCAACTGGCTGTTCTTCTGCGGTGTTATGCTGATTGTCTGCTGTCTTGTAGTCATCATCGTTTCACTGATTACCGAAGCTCCTGACGAGAAGAAAATCCAAGGTTTGGTATTTGGAACTTCCACTCCAGAGCAGATTGCAGAAACTCGTGCCAGCTGGAACAAGTGGGATATCTTCCATACCATTGTTATCTTAGGCTTCACCGTTGCATTCTACATCTATTTCTGGTAAACCAAAATGACGACATTCTATCAAGAATTTCAAAAAGTATTCTTGTCTGTCGACTGTATTATCTTCGGTTTTGACGACAACAAACTGAAGATACTCATTGGCAGGCGACAAATGGACCCTGGTCGTGGCGAATGGAGCCTCTATGGAGGCTTCGTCCGCAACGACGAGAGTGTTGACGACGCTGCTCTCCGCACCCTATTTGAATTAACAGGTATGCGCAATATCTATATGCGCCAAGTCGGTGCTTTTGGAAGCGTTGACCGAGACCCTGGCGAGAGAGTCGTCTCTATCGCCTATTATGCGCTCATCAATGTGAAAGACTACGATGACCGCCAAAGAGAAGAACACGGTGTGGAATGGGTGGATATCGAAGCGATGCCATCTCTTTACTCCGACCATAAGAAAATGGTAGAAAAGGCCCGTAAACTGATGAAGGACAAGATCAAGACTGAACCTGTAGGATTTCGTCTGCTCCCCGACCTTTTCACACTGACACAACTCCAGCGTCTTTATGAGGCCGTCAATGGAGAGGAACTTGACAAGCGTAATTTCCGTAAGCGCATCAAAGAAATGGACTTCATTGAAAAGACCGACTTGATAGACAAGAAAGGATCAAAACGCGGTGCCTATCTCTATCGTTTCAACAGACGGGCATATGACGAATTTCCAAACTTTAAATTATAATATTATGTTAGAGGAACTAAAAGAAAAAGTTTTTCGTGCCAATCTCGACCTTGTAAAACACAACCTCGTAATCTACACATGGGGTAACGTATCTGGTATTGACCGCGAGAAAGGCTTAGTAGTTATCAAACCATCTGGTGTTGACTATGACAACATGAAAGCATCCGATATGGTTGTTGTTGACCTGCAGACAGGTAAGGTTGTCGAGGGTGACTTGAATCCCTCGTCCGATACCCCAACCCATTTGGTGTTATACAGGTCTTTCCCGGAAATCGGTGGTGTAGTACACACCCACTCTACCTATGCTACAGCATGGGCACAGGCAGGAAAGGACATTCCCAATATCGGAACTACCCATGCAGATTATTTCCACGACGAGATTCCATGTACTTTCGATATGACGGAAGACCAGATGGCAGAATATGAATACAACACAGGCGTTGTCATCGTTAACCGCATCGAAGCCGGCAACATCAACCCTATGCATACGCCCGGTGTTCTGGTGAAGAACCACGGTCCTTTCTCATGGGGAAAAGACCCCGACAATGCTGTCTATAATGCAGTAGTCATGGAGCAGGTAGCCAAGATGGCATTTGTGTCCTTCTCGGTTAATCCTGACACCAAGATGAATCCATTACTCATTGAGAAACATTTCTCACGCAAACACGGACCTAACGCCTATTACGGACAGAAGAAAAAGTAAATATGATGATGAAAGCATTTGATAACTATGAGATATGGTGGGTGACTGGTGCACAGTTACTCTATGGAGGTGACGCAGTCGTAGCAGTCGATGGTCACTCAAAGGAGATGGTCGAAGGCCTGAACGCCAGCGGCAACATCCCCGTGAAGATTGTCTATAAAGGTACAGCCAACAGTTCGAAGGAAGTGGAGCAGATCATGCTCGCTGCCAACAACGATGAGAAGTGCGTAGGTATCATTACCTGGATGCACACCTTCTCTCCCGCTAAAATGTGGATCAAGGGTCTGCAGCAGTTGCAGAAGCCCCTCCTACACTTCCACACCCAGTATAACGCCGAGATCCCCTGGGGTGACATCGACATGGACTTCATGAACCTGAACCAGAGTGCCCACGGAGACATCGAGTTCGGACACATCTGCACCCGTATGCGTGTGGCCCGTAAAGTGGTCTGTGGTTACTGGAAGGACGAGAAAGCCCAGAAGCAGATTGTTGTTTGGGCTCGCGTAGCCGCTGGTGTGGCTGACGCTCACAACGTGCGCTGCCTGATGTTCGGTATGAACATGAACAACGTGGCCGTCACCGATGGCGACCGTGTGGAGTTTGAGCAGCGTCTGGGCTACCACGTCGATTACTACCCCGTCAGCAGCCTGATGGAGTACTTCAAGAAAGTCACTGACAAGGAAGCCGACGACCTCGTCGAGGAGTACAAGAATCTCTACACCATCAAGATCGACGAGAGTGGTGAGCAGGTCTATTGGGAGAAAGTGAAGAATGCCGCCAAGGCCGAGATTGCCCTGCGCCGCGTGCTGAAGGATGAGGGTGCTACCGCCTTTACCACCAACTTCGACGACCTCGGTGATGCCGACATCAACGATCCCAATTTCGTTGGCTTCGACCAGATTCCGGGGCTTGCCTCACAGCGTCTGATGGCCGAGGGTATTGGCTTCGGTGCCGAGGGCGACTGGAAGACCGCCTGCCTCTATCGCACCCTCTGGGTCATCCAGCAGGGCATGCCTGTCGGTTGCTCGTTCCTCGAGGACTACACCCTCAACTTCGCCGGCGACCATTCGTCTTGCCTCCAGAGCCACATGCTCGAGATCTGTCCGCTCATTGCCAGCGACAAGCCCAAACTCGAGGTTCACTTCCTCGGCATCGGCATCCGCAAACAGCAGACCGCCCGTTTGGTATTCACCTCAAAGACAGGTGCTGGTATCAAGGCTACCGTCGTTGACCTCGGCAACCGTTTCCGCCTGATTTCTCAGGAGGTGGAGTGCATCGAGCCGAAGCCCATGCCCCATCTGCCTGTGGCTTCAGCCCTGTGGATCCCCCAGCCCACGTTCGAGATCGGTGCTGCCGCCTGGATTCTCGCTGGTGGTACCCACCACAGCGCCTTCTCTTACGACATCAACGAAGAGTACTGGGAGGACTTCGCCGAGATGCTCGGCATCGAGTACGTCCGCATCAACAAGCAGACCACCATCGCCGACTTCAAGCAAACCCTCCGCAATAACGAAGTCTATTACATGTTGAACAAAGCCCTCAAGTAAAATATGAACGCAAAACAGACAATCGAAGCAGGTAAGGCCATTCTCGGTATCGAGTTTGGCTCTACTCGCATCAAAGCCGTCCTCATCGACGAGGACAATAAGCCCATCGCACAGGGCTCACACGAGTGGGAAAATCAGTTAGTCGATGGTCTTTGGACCTACTCCATCGAGGCCATCTGGTACGGCCTGCAGGACTGCTACGCCGAACTCCGCAAGGACGTCATGAAGCAGTACGACTGCGAGATCGAAAGCCTCGCCGCCATCGGCTTCTCCGCCATGATGCACGGCTACATGGCCTTCAACGAGAAACAGGAGATTCTCGTGCCCTTCCGCACCTGGCGCAACACCAACACCGGTAAGGCCGCTGCCGAACTCTCCAAACTCTTCAACTACAACATCCCCCTGCGCTGGAGCATCAGCCATCTCTATGAGGCTATCCTCGACAACGAGGAGCACGTCTCCGACATCAAGTACCTCACCACCCTTGCAGGCTATGTCCACTGGCAGGTAACGGGTCAGTTCGTCCTCGGCGTCGGCGACGCTTCAGGTATGATTCCCGTCGATCCCGCCACGAAGACCTACGACGCTACGATGGTGAAAAAGTTTGACGAACTCATCGCACCGAAGGGCTTCTCTTGGAAACTCCTCGACATCCTGCCGAAGTCACTCAACGCAGGTGAGAGCGCAGGCTTCCTGACCCCGGAAGGTGCAAAGAAACTCGACGTCTCCGGCCACTTGAAGGCAGGCATCCCCGTCTGTCCGCCAGAGGGCGACGCAGGCACCGGTATGGTAGCCACCAACGCCGTCAAGCAGCGCACGGGTAACGTCTCTGCAGGTACCTCATCATTCTCGATGATCGTGCTCGAGAAGCCGCTGTCGAAGCCCTACGAGATGATCGATATGGTGACCACACCCGACGGCTCGCTCGTCGCTATGGTCCACTGCAACAACTGCACCAGCGACATCAACGCCTGGGTGGGACTCTTTAAGGAATACCAGCAATTGCTTGGCATCAAGGTAGATATGAACGAACTCTACGGCAAACTCTTCAATAAGGCCCTCGAGGGCGACACCGACTGTGGCGGTCTGATGGCCTACAACTACGTCAGTGGCGAACCTGTCACCGGCCTCGCCGAAGGACGCCCCATGTTCGTACGTTCTGCCAACGACAAGTTCAACCTTGCCAACTTCATGCGTGCCCACCTCTATGGTGCCATCGGTGTGTTGAAGATCGGTAACGACATCCTCTTCAAGGAGGAGATGATCCGTGTCGATCGCATCACCGGTCACGGTGGTTACTTCAAGACTCCGGGTGTGGGTCAGCGCATGCTCGCAGCCGCCCTCAACAGCCCCATCTCAGTGATGGAGACAGCAGGCGAAGGTGGCGCCTGGGGTATCGCCCTGCTCGCCGGCTACGCTGTGAATAATCCTAACAAACTTTCACTCGCCGACTACCTCGAGAACGTTGTCTTCGCAGGCAACACGGGCACCAGCATCGCCCCCACCGCCGAGGATGTCGCAGGCTTTGAGAAATATATCGAGAACTATAAACGTTGTCTGCCTATCGAACAGGCTGCAGTAGATTATAAGTAGTGAAAGTATTAAGACATCTTCTTTTGGTCCTGCTCGTCAGTATCGTCGTGCCGGTGAGTGCCCAACAGCAAGACAGTTGGGCACGCCGCACGTCGCGTCATGTCCGGCAGTATCTTGACTCAGCGCTCTACCGGAAGGTTGACACCACCTATATCGAGGTACCGAAGAAGGCGTGGCGTGTCATCCTGCGTCCGAAGGTGAACCATATAGACACCCGTGTGTCCTCCATCTTGGACGACGATCTGATTGCCGACTTGGGTAAGTCATGGGGCATGGACTTAACGGGACTTCATCTCGACTGGCAGATGAAACTCGAACAGCCGATGTCTACGTCAGTGGGTGTCTGGGTAGGCTATCGTGGACTGGGTATCGGTTATTCCCAGGCGCTGACGAAGCGTTCAGGCTACTATTTCTCCCTCAGTTCCACGGGAGCCAGCTATGGGTTGACGTTCAGCATGCGTAGTTTCGATACAGACGATCTCAGTGCGAATATCAACCTCTCCTATGTCGATCAAGGCTCCAGTGAGAAGAATGACGACTACGTGAGTTATGCCCCTATCAAGGTAAAAACCTTGTTTCTCGACGGCTATTATGTGTTCAACGGCAAGCGCTATTCTCAGGCTTCCGCCTATAACCAGTCCGTCATCCAGCGCCGCTCGGCAGGCTCGTTCCTCTTGGGTCTCTCCTGGTACCACTCGTCTATCGACCTCTCCGACAAGTTGAATAGTGACATCATCCTTGCCTCCAACCGTATCGGAAAGATCAAGGTAAATCAGGGGAATATTGGTTTCGGCTATGGCTACAACTGGGTTCCTTTCCGCAACTGGCTCATGAATGTCATGGTGATGCCTACCCTTGCCGTCTATAACCGGGTGAAGGTGACGAAATACACCTCGAACTACGATTTCTTTGTCCATGATTCGGATACCGAAGACTACGGCACATGGGATCCCGAGAAACGGCAGTGGTCGAACGGTAAGACGGAGAGACCGCTCCCCTTGAGTGACGATCCGCTAAAGGAAGACCTCTCCTGGCAGAAGGATGTGGAAAACTGGGAGATAGGTACGGAGACGAAGAACACGCGTTGGAAGGTGAACGTCAACGTCCATGCAGGTATCACCTATTTCGGTAAGGACTGGTTTGCCAATATCTACGGACAACTGCATCGTTTCTCCTATAACCACGAGAATATGGATGTGAAGATATGGGACTGGTATGTGCGTGGCTCGGTGGGAATAAGGTTTTAGACAATAAACAACATACAATAATCATTAAACAATAAACATGAAGAAACTAGTATCAACCATTGTTATGGTATGTGCCATAACCCTTTCAGCATCAGCGGCTGATGCCGTTAAGGCGACATTACATGCCGACCAGCCTGGAGCCAAAATCAACCGTGAGATATACGGACAGTTCTCTGAGCATCTCGGCTCATGTATCTACGGAGGCCTGTGGGTGGGCGAGAACTCCCCCATCCCCAATATCAACGGCTACCGTAAAGATGTCTTCGAGGCCCTGAAAGCCCTGAAGATTCCCGTCATGCGCTGGCCTGGCGGATGTTTCGCCGACGACTATCACTGGATGGACGGCATCGGTCCGAAGTCTCAGCGTCCCTCGTTGCGTAATAACAACTGGGGCGGCACCATCGAGGACAACTCATTCGGTACCCATGAATTCCTGAACCTCTGCGAAATGCTCGACTGTGAGCCCTATATCAGCGGCAATGTTGGCAGCGGCACCGTAAAGGAAATGGCCCAGTGGGTAGAATATATGACCAGCGACGGCGACACCCCAATGGCCCGCCTGCGCCGTCAGAACGGACGCGAAAAGGCATGGAAGGTGAAGTACTTCGGCATCGGTAACGAGGCCTGGGGCTGTGGTGGTAACATGACACCGCAATACTACAGCGACCTGTTCCGCAAGTACAACACCTATCTGCGCGATCAGGGCAGCAACAAGCTCTACCGCATTGCGTCAGGAGCCAGCGATTACGACTACGACTGGACGCAGGTACTGATGGAGAACATCGGCAATCGTATGCAAGGCATCTCGCTCCACTATTACACCTGCTCCGGCTGGGACGGTTCCAAGGGCTCTGCTACCAAGTTCGACACCGACCAGTACTACTGGGCTCTCGGCAAGTGCCTTGAGATTGAGGATGTCATCAAGAAACACAAGGCCATCATGGACGAGAAAGACCCCAAGAACACTATCGGTCTGCTCGTCGACGAATGGGGCACCTGGTGGGACGAGGAGCCTGGCACTATCGCCGGTCACCTCTATCAGCAGAACGCCTTGCGTGATGCCTTCGTTGCAGCCCTGTCACTCAACGTCTTCCACCGCCATACCGACCGCGTGAAGATGGCCAACATCGCCCAAGTTGTCAACGTATTGCAGTCGATGATTCTCACCGACCAAGAGGGCACAGGTCACATGGTGCTCACCCCCACCTACCATGTCTTCGAGATGTATACCCCGTTCCAGGAAGCCACCTACCTGCCTATCGACATCGACAGTGAGATCATACAGGTCAGCAAGGCATACTTCAAGGAGAAAGAGGGTGCCAAGGATGCAGGCTATCGCCCCTGCCCTCTCCTGTCAGCCTCTGCCGCCAGGACGAAGGACGGTAGCGTCGTTCTCTCCCTCACCAATGTCAGCCTCGATCAGGACAAGACCATCGACATTCAGCTCAACGGCCTCAACGCCAAGACTGTCAGCGGTCGCATCCTGACCTCTAAGAATGTCGCTGACTTCAACGACTTCCAGCATCCCAGTGTCGTGGCTCCCAAGGATTTCAAAGACGCAAAGCTCAAGAAGGATATCCTCACCGTGAAGGTTCCCGCCAAGAGCATCATCGTATTGAATGTGAAGTAACTTTTTGCTCATATTTTGCTCATGCCTTGCTCATAGGTTGCTCATAGGTTGCTCATAGGCATCTCATAGGCATCTCATAGGCATCTCATAGGCATCTCATAGGATACTCTATCCTTACTCATAGAATCGTCATAGGATCGTCAAGCCTTAGGAGTCTGACATTCCTATGACGATTCCATGATAATCCCTTGACTGTTCCTTGACGATTTCACTCTTCGCTTCTAAGCATCTTATACAAAAAACGTTTCATAGATTTGCAATTATTAGAAATAATCCTTATCTTTGCAACAAAGATTTACTAACTTACTTATTTAGTGTTCATGAAAATAGCAATCGATTTAGGAGGAACCAACATGCGGGTGGGACTCGTCGACGGGGCGACACTGATGAACAGCATGATAGAGCCTTGTCCAGCAAAAGAGGCTGAGGACGTGGTGCTCAGCCAGTTGAAGCGGCAGATTGCCCAACTGATGACTCCAGAGGTGACAGGTATCGGCGTCGGCGTACCTTCGGTGGTTGACTGTCAGCGAGGAATCGTTTACAATGTGGCGAATATCCCTGCCTGGCAGGAAGTACACCTAAAGGACATCCTGGAGCAGGAGTTCAGTGTGCCCGTAGCTGTGAACAACGATGCCAACTGCTTTGTACTGGGTGTATGGCGTTACGGTGAAGGACAGGGTACTAACGATATGGTAGGACTGACGATGGGAACGGGTATCGGTGCTGGTATCATCATCGGCGGCAAGCTATACAACGGTGTGAATACGGGTGCAGGCGAGATCGGTTCATTGCCCTATAAGGATGCCGACTATGAGTTTTATTGCAGTAGCCGCTTCTTCAGTCAGTTACATGGCGACACTGGTGCCAACTTCGGCAAACGTGCCCAGGAAGGTGATTGGCAGGCTAAAGCCGTTTGGGAGGAATTTGGCAGGAACGTTGGTGAACTCATCAAGGCAGTGCTGTTCACCTATGCTCCCGAAGCCATCATCATCGGCGGCGGTATAGCCAGCGCTTTCCCTCTTTTTGAAACTGCAATGCGCCAGTCGCTGGGGTCATTCCCCTACCCTGCCAATGTGGCAGCAACCCGTATTGCGCCCTCTGAGCTGCCCAATGCAGCTATGCTAGGTGCTTCACTTTTAATTGAGGATTGAAAATGATGAATACGATATTGAAATATATAATAGGTGGCATGATGCTGGCAGGAACTTTAGTGGTTCATGCCGGGAGATTTAAACTGGATAAATGGCAGGTGCAGACCAACAAGGGATGGATAGATGCCAAGGTGCCTTCCACTCTGATGGGGGTACTGACATCCAACGGTATCGAGCCAGAGGCAATGACGGCTGCCGATTATGCGAGAATAGACAAAAAGCAATTCGAAAGAAGCTGGCGGTATCGTACAACCTTCCATCTGTCGCCGCTGAAGAAGGGTGAGCATGTAGTAATTGCCTTTGACGGCATCTGCTATCGCGCCAACGTTTGGTTGAACGGGAAACAGATTGCTGATAAAGCTGAGATGGCAGGACCGTTCCGACAGTTTGAGTATGACGTCACGAAAGAGGTTGGCAAGGAAAATGAACTGACAGTAGAGGTGTTCCGCGCCCAGCCTGGAGAGCCCAATATCGGGTTTGCCGACTGGAACCCTCGTCCTGCCGATGAAAGCATGGGCATCTATCGTGAAGTATGGGTGAAGACTAGCGGCAACGTGGCGGTATCGCACTCCGCCGTCCGTTCGAGGGTGAATACTGCGACTCTAAACGAGGCATGGCTCACTATTGCCACAGAACTGAGGAACCTTACGGACAAGCCGGTTTCCGGCATCATTCGTGGAACTGCCGACGGACATCCGTTCAGTTATCCTGTCGAGCTGGCTGCCGGCGAGAAGCGTCGGATAACCATTCCTGCAGAGATACATATCGATCACCCCAGACTATGGTGGTGCAATGGAATGGGAAAACCGGAGCTCTGCGACCTTCATCTGGAGTTTGTGGAGAACGACCAGGTGTCGGACGCAGAGGATGTGCGTTTCGGTATTCGTGAGATTCGCAGTTTCCTGACCGACGAGGGCTACCGCGCCTTCACGCTGAACGGCCGGAAGGTATTGCTGCGTGGAGCCGGATGGACGGACGACATTTATCTGAGGGATACGCCAGAGACTAACCGTCTGCAATTGGAATATGTACGCGACATGTATATGAATACTGTTCGCCTGGAAGGCTTCTGGGGAAGCTCACAGAATCTCTATGACCTCTGTGACGAACTGGGACTAATGATTCTGGTGGGCTGGAGTTGTCACTGGGAGTGGGAAGAATATCTTGGCTCGCCCACCGAAGAGCCGTATGGCGGTATCATCAGTGAAGAGCAAATCGATGTGGTCGCCAAGTCGTTCGAGGATCAGGTGATGTGGCTGCGCTACCACCCTTCCATCATTGCCTGGTTCGTGGGCAGCGACAGGATACCCAAGCCTAAACTGGAACAGAGCTACCGCCAGTTTCTGGACAAAGAGGACGACCGTGACTATCTGACATCTGCCAAGAATCAGATGAGTGAACTGTCAGGAGCTTCGGGGACAAAGATGGAGGGGCCCTACGAGTATGTCGGGCCGTCGTACTGGTATCTGCCAGAAGCTCCCGGCGGTGCCTTCGGTTTCAATACCGAAACGGGTATCGGAGCCCAATTACCGGTGAAAGAGTCGCTGCAGAAAATGCTGGGCAACCGGCTCTTCCCCATCGACAGCCGTTGGGATATTCTTTGCACTGCCTCCAGTTCGGACATGAACTCACTCAAGAAACTGAATGAGGTTATTCACTATCGTTTCGGAGATGCAAAGGATATTGACGAGTATCTGTACAGGGCCGATATGCTGAACTATGAGAGTACAAAGGCGATGTTCGAGGCGTTCCGTGTACGCCAGCCGCATACCACCGGTATCATCCAATGGATGCTGAATGGTGCACGTCCTGGGATCTACTGGCAACTTTACGACTACTACAAACAGCCTAATGCAGCTTATTATGGCGTGAAGAAGGCCAATGCCCCCATACAGTTGATCTATGACTATTATACGAAGACGGTGTATGCCGTTAACGAGACGCTGAAGTCTTTTTCTGGACAGGCACAGATGAAATTGCTGAAAGACGGTGAGGCAACAGAGGATATGAAAGAGATTAAGGTGGAACCAGGAAAGGTGGTGAAGGTGTTTGACATCACCGCCGAAACCCCAGCCTTCCTCTTCCTGAATCTGGGGAATCAAACCAACGAATACTTCCTTCCTGCAGAAGACGACACTTACGACTGGGCTAAGACCAACTGGGTGCATACACCCATTATCAAGTATGCTTCCTATTCCAAGCTCGACGACATGCGAACCCATTCGTGCCAATTGTCCGTAAAGCAAATCTCCGAGGGAGTGTATGAGGTAACTGTCAGCAATCCTGCTGACAAGGTGGTCTTCATGGCACGCCTGACTGCCAAGAACCAGCATGGCGAACTGGTTTGCCCTGCCTACTGGTCGGACAACTACCTGACGCTAGCACCTGGCGAGACACGTACTGTGACCTGTCGAATTCCAGCATCACAAGAGTATGTAACATTTAATTTGCAGATTTATTGAGAAACACTCGCTTGTTTCGGAATAATTTTGTATCTTTGCCGTCAAATAATGTTTTACAATTAATTATTCATTATGAACGATAACAAAGTTATGAACAAAGCAGCGGACAATATCCGTATCCTTGCTGCTTCAATGGTTGAGAAAGCCAAGTCAGGTCACCCCGGTGGTGCTATGGGTGGTGCAGATTTCATTAACACCCTGTATTCAGAATTCCTGGTTTACGACCCCGAGAATCCCACTTGGCCGGGTCGCGACCGTTTCTTCCTGGATCCTGGTCACATGGCTCCAATGCTCTATAGCCAGCTGTGCCTCATCGGCAAGTACACGCTGGAGGATCTGAAGAACCTGCGTCAGTGGGGTTCTGTCACTCCTGGTCACCCCGAGCGCGAGATTGAGCGCGGCATCGAGAACACCTCTGGTCCTCTCGGACAGGGTCACTGCTTCGCTGTTGGTGCTGCTATCGCCGCTAAGTTCCTGAAGGCTCGTCTGGGCGATGTGATGGGTCAGACCATCTATGCCTATATCTCTGACGGTGGTGTGCAGGAGGAGATTTCTCAGGGTGCTGGCCGTATTGCCGGTAACTTGGGGCTGGACAACCTGATTATGTTCTATGACGCCAACGACATTCAGCTCTCTACCAAGACTGAGGTGGTGACCTGTGAGGATACCGCTAAGAAGTATGAGGCTTGGGGCTGGTACGTTCAGAAGATTGACGGTAACAACGTGGATCAGATCCGTGAGGCCATCAAGAACGCTCAGAAGGAGACTGCACGTCCTTCGCTGATTATCGGTCACTGTGTGATGGGTAAGGGTGCTCGCAAGGCAGACGGCTCTTCATACGAGAGCAACTGCGCTACCCACGGTGCTCCTCTCGGTGGTGATGCTTATATCAACACCATGAAGAACCTGGGTGCCGATCCTGAGAATCCATTCCAGATCTTCCCAGAGGAGAAGGAACTGTATGCTAAGCGTGCTGAGGAATTGAAGAAGATTTGCGCTGAGCGCTATACACAGATGGCTGCTTGGGCACAGGCTAATCCTGAGAAGGCTGCCCAGCTGGAGGAGTGGTTCAGCGGTAAGGCTCCGAAGATTGACTGGAGCAAGGTTGAGCAGAAGGCTGGCAGTGCTACTCGTAGTGCTAGTGCAGCTGTTCTGGGTCAGCTGGCTGAGCAGGTGCCCAACATGATTTGTGCTTCTGCCGACCTGTCTAACTCTGACAATACCAACGGCTTCCTGAAGAAGACTCACGACCTCGTTCGTGGCGACTTCAGTGGTGCCTTCTTCGAGGCTGGTGTAGCTGAGCTCACAATGGCTTGCTGCTGTATCGGTATGGCACTGCACGGTGGTGTTATCCCCGCTTGCGGTACCTTCTTCGTATTCTCTGATTACATGAAGCCCGCCGTACGTATGGCTGCCCTCATGGAGCTGCCTGTTAAGTTCATCTGGACTCACGATGCCTTCCGTGTAGGTGAGGATGGTCCTACCCACGAGCCTGTTGAGCAGGAGGCACAGATCCGCCTGATGGAGAAGCTGAAGAACCACCACGGTAAGAACTCTGTATTGGTAGTTCGTCCTGCCGATGCCGAGGAGACCACCGTTTGCTGGCGCATGGCTATGGAGAATGTTGATACTCCTACGGCTCTCATTTTCTCTCGTCAGAACATCGAGATGCTGCCCGAGGGCAATGACTACAGCCAAGCTACCAAGGGTGCTTACGTTGTAGCTGGTTCAGACGAGAACTTCGACGTTATCCTGCTGGCTTCAGGTTCTGAGGTTTCTACCTTGGAGGCTGGTGCCAAGCTGTTGGCTGCCGACGGTATCAAGACTCGTGTCGTCAGTGTTCCTTCTGAGGGTCTGTTCCGCAGCCAGTCAAAGGAATATCAGCAGAGCGTGCTACCTGCAGGCAAGAAGAAGTTCGGTCTGACCGCTGGTCTGCCCGTAAACCTCGAAGGTCTGGTAGGTGCCGACGGTACCGTTTGGGGTCTGGAGAGCTTCGGTTTCTCTGCTCCTTACAAGGTGCTCGACGAGAAGCTCGGCTTCACTGGTGAGAATGTTTACAAGCAGGTCAAGGCTCTGCTGGGATAAATATTTAAACACAGAGGTACAGAGACACAAAGTAAAAAAAATAATCTCTGTAGCTCTGTATCTCTGTGTTGATTATTACAAAATAAACTATGGAAATAAAGACTGTAGGTGTAGCCTGCGACCACGCAGGATACCCTTTAAAGAAATTCGTACTCGAGTACCTGGAAGAGAAGGGTTATCCCTATAAGGACTATGGTACATGGAGTGATGCCTCTGTCGACTATCCCGACTTCGGTCATGCACTGGCTGAAGGTATCGAGAGCGGTGAGGTGTATCCTGGTATTGCCATCTGTGGTAGCGGTGAGGGTATCTCTATCACCCTGAACAAGCACCAGCAGGTACGTGCCGGACTGTGTTGGATTCCTGAGATTGCCCATCTCATCCGTCAGCACAACGATGCCAACGTACTGGTGATGCCTGGTCGTTTCATCGACAACAATATGGCACGTAAGATTATGGACGAGTTCTTCACGGCTACCTTCGAAGGTGGACGTCATCAGAAGCGCGTTGATAAGATACCCGTTAAGTAAGCGGCACAACTATCAGCACAACGTTCCCCATCAACACCGGCAGAGACGATGCCGCCTGCATAGCCGGCACCCTCGCCACAGGGGAAGAGACCTTGAATACGGACATGCATCAGCGTGTCCGTATTTCTTATGATGCGCACAGGAGAAGAAGTACGTGTCTCTACGCCAATCATCACTGCTTCGTTGGTGAGGAAACCATGCGCGTGTTTCCCAAAATACTTAAAACCCTCCTGTAGCCGTTTGGTAATCTTCTTCGGCATCCAGAAGTGCAAGGGTGAAGAGATCAGTCCTGGAGCGTAGGAGCTCTTGGGTAAGTCGTAACTCAATCGGTTGTTGACGAAGTCGGCCATACGCTGTGCTGGTGCTGTCTGTTTCATATTCCCCTGTTGCCAACAGTCGCGTTCCAGTTGTTCTTGGAAGGCCATCACTTTCAGCTGTTGGCTGTTGGCTATTGGTTGTTGGCTTTCAATATCCTCTGGGCGAATCTCCACCACCATACCGCTGTTGCTCCATTGTCCACCACGATTGGAGGGCGACATGCCATTGACGACTATCTGTTGCTTATCCGTAGCGGCAGGGATGACAAAACCACCTGGACACATACAGAAGGAGTAGACACCACGACCATCCACCTGCGTCACAAACGAATACTCGGCGGCAGGAAGGTATTTCCCCCTACCCTGTTTGTTATGATACTGTATCTGGTCTATCAGCATTGACGGATGTTCCAAGCGTACACCAACAGCAATACCCTTGGCCTCTATCTCTATCTTCGATTCCGCTAAGTATCTGTAAACATCTCTGGCACTATGACCAGTGGCTAGGATAACGGGACCCTTGAATTTGAGTTGAGCGTTGAGCGTTGGGAGTTGGGAGTTATTAATTGCCTCTACGCCGACTACGGTATCACCTTCAAGAAGCAGGCGCGTCATCTTGGTTTGGAAATGAACCTCACCACCACAACGGAGGATGGTATTACGCATGTTCTCGATGACTCTCGGCAACTTATCCGTTCCGATATGTGGATGAGCATCGGCAAGGATATTCGTAGAAGCACCATGCTGACAGAACACATTCAATATCTTCTCGATATTCCCACGTTTCTTACTACGCGTATAAAGCTTACCGTCGGAATAGGCACCAGCACCACCTTCACCAAAACAATAGTTACTCTCAGGGTTTATCTTTTGTGTCTTCGTAATCTGCGAGAGGTCTTTCTTCCGTTCGTGTACATCCTTACCCCGCTCCAGGACAATAGGACGCAAGCCTAACTCTATCAATCGCAAGGCAGCAAAGAGTCCTCCAGGACCAGCACCTACGACGATGACCTGTGGACGGCCGGAGACATCAGGATAGTCCGTATGCTGATATGCGTCATCCTCGGGCATCTCGTTGATATACACCCGTACACGAAGATTAATGAATATGGTACGCTGACGGGCATCAATACTCCGACGAAGGATGCGCAGATGCGTGATGGTACGGACATCAAAGCCTTTCTCCTCTGCAATATAGTCCCTGAGCGACTGTTCGTTGGCAGCCACTTGCGGAAAGACCCTGATGTCGTATTCACTAACCATCGGCTTTAATCGTCGTTCTTAAAGAGATCATGAATCTCCTCGATCTCATCTTCGTCAAACCATTTGGAGAGTCTGTTTTTTGCCTTCTCCTGTATTTCCGGATCCACATCCGTCCAAACCTTCTTCAAGACATAAAGCAATACAGCAAGGTCGTCAGAAAGTCCAACAATAGGAATAGCATCTGGTAACACATCCAAAGGACTGATCATATAACCCAATGCACCAATAATCATAGCCTTATTGGCCGTACTTACCTTATCGCTTTGTAAGGTATAATACAAAATCAGTGCCGCATAAACCAATTTCGCGCCTGCCCGTTTAGCTATACGGGAAATCTTCTCAACAAACTCTGATTGAGAAAACTTATTGGCATAATTCATAAAATCAGGTAGTTCCATATCATTTATGTTTTAATTCTTGTTCTTTTTATTCTTATATTCTTTTCTTAAACCGAAATTCATACCCACATAGATACAAAGATCTCCAAAGATGTTGTTGGCTGCAAAACGTGACTTATGATAGTTATAGGCACGGACAATAGCACTTGCCCCAGCATACCATTTGGTATTGTTCCATACAAGACCGAAACGTCCGATACCATCAATATTGAAATTGCCGAAATCAAAACCCTCCTTTTTCTTCCCCTCCGTTTCACTACGGGATGTCTTGTACGCAAGTGCCATAGAAAGACTGGTGCATAAAAGCCAATTACGTGCAAACACCCAGTTATAGGCATAGCCTACAGAAGCATTGATATCCGTGTACTTGATACTATTGAACATCAGACCGCTATCCAGTTTCACTTCGTGACTCAGTCGCTCCTTGGCAATCTCCTCCAAACGTTTGTAATCAAATTCTATCTTATTAACCAGATAACCAACACCCACCATCCATGAGCCACAACTGATCTTCTGACAGGTACTCTGTGCAAAGGCGGCTGGATAGGAGAAACGCTTGTGATTGAAAATGTAATAGAGATTGACACCAGTGATGCTCACGTTGAGTCCGTCGAAAGCTACTCCTTCCAGAGATTTTGTTTCATAGGAAGAGCCGAAATCCACACTCTTGATATTATAATTCTGAACTGAGCGACGATAGAAAATATCAGCACCAAACCGTGAACTGTAAATACTGCCATCAATCTCCAGTTTTCGCTTGCCACTGAAAATATTCATCGTTCTCATATCAATCGTATAACCCAGGAATATCCACCGCCATCCGAAATAAGGTCCTATACGGATGCCTAAGTCTGGAGCAAAGGAAATGGTCTGTCGGTTTCTGCCTTCTCCTGCACTCAACTTATAATAATCATAGGTATTGATAGACTGAAGCATCAACGCCCAGTTGTAATGCTGGGGCTCCACATAGTTGGTATCTACCTCACTGAAACTGTCAATCAAGCGGGAGAACCAACCTTGTTTGGGCTTCTCCACAGTTAGTGAGTCTGTAGCAAAAACCGTCAGGTTCATTAGTAACATTAACAGTAACAGATACTTTCTCATCTAAAACTTGCCTAATATTCTATCCAACGCCCAGTTGACGGGAGTTGCTGAAACACTCGTACACTCACATATACCAATACCTTGCAGGTGTTCTATCACACGCTTGATCAGCGGATACTGTACATACGGTGGATTGGGAACCGTGATTTTCTGAGTACCCTCACTGGTATGTAACTTGATAGGAGCATAGTCGAATACCGAGAAACTCACCGAGCCTTTCTCGCCAATCAGTTCGATACGATCTTCCCGAGCCGACTCATGGGCCACAAAGCACCAAGAACCACTTCCCGGCAGTCCGTTCTCAAACTGGAAACAAGCACTCACGCTGTCTTCCGCCTGATAGAGTCCCCCACGATTGGCACAGATACCACGAGCCTCGATAATGACTCCAAAGATATCCTGCAACAGATCAAGTTGATGGGGAGCCAGATCATAGAAATAGCCACCGCCTGCTATCTCCGGCTGTAAACGCCAAGGTAATTCAGAAGGTTTAGTATAGTCAAGTTCCCGAGGTGGAACAGCAAAGCGCACATGAACATTGACCATCTTACCAATCATACCACTATTGACAATCTCCTTGATTTTCTGGAAATACGGAAGATAACGGCGGTAATAGGCGACAAAACAAGGAATACCTGTTTCCTCACTGACACGGTTGACACGAGCGCAGTCCTCGTACGATGCAGCAAGTGGTTTTTCCACATAAACAGGTTTTCCTGCCTTCATAGCCATAATGGCATAGGTAGCGTGACTGGACGGTGGCGTTGCAACATATACGGCATTCACATCCGGATCGTCAATCAACTCTTGGGCATCAGTATACCACTTGGGAATTCCATGCTTGACAGCATACGAACGAGCACGTTCCTCGGTACGACTCATCACGGCAACAACACTCGAGCCCTCTACTTCCGAGAAGGCCGGTCCGCTTTTGATTTCCGTCACCTCACCGCAACCGATGAATCCCCATTTTAGCAATTTCATACCTTATGACTTATAACATTCCCTTGGTACTTGGCAACTCGTAATGATAGATATCACGACGTACTGCCATCTTCAGCGAACGGGCCAGTGCCTTGAAGATGCCCTCTATCTTATGGTGCTCGTTATCTCCTTCCGCCTTGATGTTCAAGTTCATCTTGGCAGCATCACTCAGACTCTTGAAGAAATGCAGGAACATCTCCGTAGGCATTTCCCCAATCTTCTCACGATGGAATTCGGCATCCCATACTAGCCAGGGGCGACCGCCGAAATCGAGGGCGACACTGCACAGACAGTCGTCCATCGGCAGACAATAACCATAGCGTTCAATACCCCGTTTGTCACCCAGCGCTTTCAGGATACACTCGCCCAATGCGATAGCAGTATCCTCAATGGTGTGGTGCTCGTCCACTTCCAAATCACCTTTCGTATGTATCGTCAGGTCCATCATCCCATGCTTGCCAATCTGTTCCAGCATGTGGTCGAAAAAGCCCAAACCTGTAGAAATATCACACTTTCCCGTTCCATCCAAACATAGCTTAATCTCTATGTTTGTCTCCTTAGTAGTCCGTTTTACTTCCGCATAGCGTTCTCCAGCAAAGAGTGTCTCTGTAATTTTATCCCAACTGCCTACCTGCAGGAATTTGCATCCGATATTCTTAGCAAACTGGCGGTCGGTATCTCTGTCGCCAATCACATAGCTATTAGCAATATCATAGTCGGGATTATTCATGTATTTCTCCACCAGTCCCGTATTCGGTTTTCGTGTTGGCGCATTGTCCTCTGGGAAATGGGGGTCTATGAGGATGTCGTCAAATACCACGCCCTCACCCCTCAGCGTCTGCAGAATGAAGTTATGAACAGGCCAAAAAGTGTCCTCTGGGAACGCATCCGTCCCCAGTCCGTCCTGATTACTGACCATCACCATCTCAAAATCAAGACGCTGACGCATAAATACCATATTACGGATGACTCCCTCAACGAACTTCAGTTTTTCAAAAGAGTCAATCTGCTCGTCGGCAGGCTCTTCTATGATGGTACCGTCACGATCGATAAATAAAAGTCTTTTCATATCTCTAGTTTGTTTTTCTCTTTCTCGTAAGTCTCAATAGAACCGTACATATAGTAAAAAACCAATAGTATCGGCAAATACAGGTATATCAATACAAAGCCTGTCAGGAAGAACGTAACGATTGTCAGCACATTCACATAATCAGGCATTCCCAATGGGTCTCCATTCAAAAATCCCTCTTGTGCCATCACATTCGCCTGTGTCAGGATGATAGCAGGCAACAGGAATATACTCATCAGAACACCTATTATCATACCGCCTATCAGACACGTCGTAAAGATATGTCCCCAATGACGGAGTCCTGTCCCATAATACTTCGACAAGACAAAGAAATAGCCACATCCCTTGTTCAGGATATACTTCACAGCAACATAAATCAACGGGAAAGCCAATAGCACAATAGCCAAAGTAGCTGTCAGGGAAGTAATCTCCAGCGTGATGGGGGCAATGGAAACGAACTTCAACAACAACACAATCAGCCCTGCAATAACCAGGACGGGAACCAGTACAACAAAAAGACTGAAGAGATAACCCTTCAGGGTACGTCCCATCAGTTTAGTACTAATACCAAACCATCGACTAGGTACCGTCATCTTATCAGTATCCTGATGCTCCTTCAATTTATTCAGCACAGTAGCAAAGGTAAATGCCTCAACAACGATATACAACAATATCAAGATGATGATAGCGCCTCCTATGAGCAAGTATTCTTGAGCCGTCTCTAGTGACAACTGCTGATGCTGTACCACTGTCTGTCTCATAATCTCAGCCGTAATGGCTGGAAGATTTACCGCGCATATCGTTCCTAATGCAGCAAAGACGACTGCATACAACAACGCCATGATCCATGAAGCTTTGAAGAACAGGCGGAAATGGTTAAAGTATAGACCAAAGCCAGCAGAGATAACTCCCCGATAACTACGGTTCTTAAACAATGTATATTCCATTTGCTAATGAATTAGGCTACAAAGATACGATTAAGTGAGCAAAAAGCCAAATTTATTTGCACTTTTTCAAGCGTGAGTATCTTCGAGACAATGTCTCAAAGATAATGAAGTCCTATCGTTTCAGGATAACATAGATAATCACAGGTGCACCCATGATGGGTGTAACGGCATTCAAGGGAATAACCCCATTCTCACCAGGAAGAACTGTAATGAGATTACATAACAATGCGATTACAGCCCCCATCAGAATGGTGGCTGGTAACAATGAACGATGGTTATCTGTGGTCAATAAAAGACGGGCAATATGCGGAACAGCAAGCCCGATGAAGGCAACTGGGCCACAGAAGGCCGTCGTGACAGCTGTCAAGATACCCGTCACTATCAACAGCCAATTGCGTACCTTGATGATATTGATGCCGAGGTTCTCCGCATAACTGTCTCCCAACATCAGGGCATTCAAGGGTTTGATAAGCAACAGACTACCCAGTAGTCCCAGTAAGGTGATGCAGGCAAAGACGGGCATCATTTTCATTGAAACACCACCAAACGAACCCATACCCCATACCATATAGGAACGGACGCCCTCGTCTGTTGCAAAGAAATTAAGCAGTGAGATCGCTGAATTGGAGATATAACCAATCATGATACCAATAATCAACAGCATCACATGATTACGGACAATGGTAGAGAAAAAGAAAATCAAAGCCATCACCAACATAGCACCAATGAAAGCAGCAGTCAATACTGCCACAAAGCCAGACAGACTGACAGAACCTGCAGAGATACTGCCGCCTAAGAACAACATCACCAAGGCGACACCAAATCCGGCACCGCTATTGATACCGAAGATACTCGGACCCGCCAACGGATTACGGAAAGCTGTCTGCAACATCAGACCGCTAACAGCAAGGGCACCTCCACACAGAATGGCGGTCAATGCCTGAGGCAAACGGGATTCCAGAATGATATACAGCCAGGAAGGTTTGACATTTTCCTCTCCAAGGAGGATACGGAAAGTATCCCCCACAGGTATCGAGACCGACCCCATCACCAGATTAAGGACAAAGAGGATGAGGATGACAAACGCCAGTCCAATGCAATATATCGTTCCCTTATTCATTCAGTTTATGATAATAACGCAAAGGAACCTTGTTTGGTATGTCCGGGTGAAGTATCTGGATGAAGTCACTCAACAGCCAGTCTGGACGGAACGGCGTTTCCTCATAGAACAACGACAGCTCCACATTACAGCCATAGACGTTCCTGTCGGCAAATGCCTGTAGTTGTTTGTAACCATGATGCTCACTGAGCAGCTCGCGATAACTCTGGGTATGATCACTGCTATAGCGATATAGCCATACCTCTGCACCTCCTGCCTTCTCCAAGACAGCCTCAAAGGGTAAGGACACACTACCACTATGGCTATCATCAACCCATGGATATTGTCCGCCAGCATCCTGCAGCATTTCCCCTATCGTACTGTTGCCACCTGGAACATACCATACGGAACCCACCATCTTGTCAACCAGCACAGAACAACCAGGTCCTGCTTTCTGGGCTTCTGCCTTCAACAGATGATAGTTCTTTTCTACAACATCAAACAAACTGTCTGTCTTCTGCTCTTCTCCAAAGAGCATTCCATAGAACTTCATCCATTCAGCACGACCAAGCGGAGAGCTCTCCATATACTCTGCACACTCCACCAAAGGAATGTCTATCTCCTCCAGTTTACCATAGCCGCCGCTGTTCTCAAACGGAGAAAGCAGGATAACATCCGGCTTGATATCCATGATTTTCTCCACCACAGGACTCAAGCCACTGCCACAATCGACAATACGTCCCCTTTTCACCTGTTCCTGAATATAAGGCACCTTAATATATTTCAGGTCGGCTACGCCCACGATATTCTCCCCATGCCCCAATGTCGTTACAAGAGAACAATGAACAGTGGTGAATATTGCCGCACGTTGTATTGGAGTACGGATAATCGTACCATGAGGAAGTTGTCTGGGCATCTCTCCTTGCTGCGGAACAAGCAGATAGGTCTGAAGGATTCGCCCTTCCTTCCAAGGGTTACGGATATTCACCTCTGTATATCCATCATATCGGATGATGGACAATAGAGACGAATACTTAAGATGTAAAGTGTCGCCACCTTCCTGTGAAAAGCCGGTACGGTTTCCACAGGAAGACAGCAACACAATTGTCACAAGGACAAATAGATATAGCTTATTGATAATGTTTTTAATAAACATATTCCTCATAAGCCATATTGAAGGCTATAGCAGTAGGACCAACGCCACAGGCATACTCCTTCAGCTTCGTTCCATACTCGTCATACTCTACGACATAACCATTCGCAGAATAGTCAGGAGTATTGGGAGTATCAGCTTTCTCACTGTAAGACGCTACAAAGATATGACCTGTTACAGGGTCTGCCGTCACTATGTTAGGATAGAAGAACCTATCGACACCTGAAGGATAGTCTTTCTTGGTACCTGTCTGTATGTTATAGACTGTGAAATGGTCAACATTAGCACCATAATCAGAGCAGTCTGATGCATAGATATTATATCCGACAAACGTAGCATTCGTACAGTTAAACAGGGAGGTCACGTCACCACTACTGCTAATCTTACGAATACCGCCCTTGACATCGGCATAGTTACCCATATCCAACACATAGATGGCTGCACCATTCATCGTCACAGCCACAGCAGTAGGATTGGTAATCTTGCTATCTGTAAACGTCTTTGACTCTTTTGAAGACAAATTGACGAGAGAGACTGAGGCCTTTGTCACAGCACTATAGTCGGAATTGGCAACGACCAGATAACTGCCGGAAACAGCAATTCCTTCAGGATAAGAACCTACGGTGTAAGTATCCTTCAATGAGAAGTTAATAGTGTCAATAGCTGCCACATATCCGTTACCCTCTGTGGTCGTAGCCCATGTCTCTGGGTCAAAGGTGTTTGAGCAGCCGCCATAGGTCGACACATAGACAAGACCGTCTGCAGCACAGAGGCGACGTGGATTGATACCTTTGTCTGCACCCATCATATCCGTGAGCTTAATCTGTTTAATGGAAGCCAGCGTCTTGGCATCAACTATCTCAAGGGTGTTCTCGTCTGTCACGGCGATATACATTTTGTCACCATAGACCAGGATGTCGTTAGGGGTACCGCCCAGCGAACGACCGTTTTTGGCATAGAACTGGTCATTGGCAGAGATTCCTGTAGCATAGTCAATGTAGGTCAGGCTGCCATCGATTCCGCTCCAGGCATTACCAGCACAAAGCACATAAGAACCATTCGTGACTACAACGGAAATCACATTTTTTCCATTATCTTTGTCATCACAGGCAGTAAAGAGCGTTGCACTCAACAGTACTGCCAAACTTAAAAGATACTTTTTCATTTTTTTACTTAGAATTTATAATTTAATGTTACTTGATAACTTCGTCTTGGCATCGGATAGTGATACACAATCTCGTATTGCTTGTCAAACACGTTCTTGAGGTCGAAACGTGCCTCTATCTGATGTTTCCCAAAGGTCAGCTGGCGATATGCCGTCAGTCCGATATCCGTATAGCCGTCTATCATGGTCCCGTCGTAATGGTCGTTGTTAGGCCAACGGCTGCTCACTCTCACGCCATGCACGGACAGGTTGACCCACGGATTCTCAAACGTCAGGGCGACGCTGCCCGTATGCTTGGGCATATACGCAATCTGCTTCTTATAGTTGGGCGACTCCGGATTGAAACGGTTCTCTACCCGCTGGTAACTGTAGTTACCCGAAAGCAGTAAAGCATAGCGTGGAGAGAAACGATAGGATGCTTTGATGGTGGCATCCAGCCCATAGGTATATACCTTCCCCACGTTCACACACGTCCAGACAAACATATTATAGGGTACAGCCACGATCATGTCTTTCACATGATTATAATAGCCGTCAAGGGTCGTATAGAGTTGCCAGTTCTTCGAGCGGGTATGCGAGAAAGTGACTCCGATGTTATACTGGTCCGTCAACTCCGGCTTGAGGTTAGGAGACCCGTAGTGAAAGAAATAGCTCTCATTGAAAGTCGGAGCACGGAAGATATTCTTATACGATGCACGAACATACAGGTCATCGTCCGGAAGAAGCCGATACGAAAGGGATACAGAAGGCGAAAGCCGTCTCATGTTATTGGCGGAATTCTTCTGGATATCAGTTCTTTCCACCTGTGGCACGTCTTTCTGTTCATTCAGGTAGATGGAATAAAGCAACCGACCTAAGATGGTCAGACGCTTGGCATGATACTTTACCGTTGCCGACTGCAGAACGGTATGACGATACGGATGCCCCATCACCGTCCGCCACGAACTGCCGTTCAGGTTATTGAAGGCATAGTCTGCGGAATAGTCGAATGCCCAATGCTCATTAGGAGCATAAAGCAAGGCGGCCGAGGTATAGACCTCTCTTTGCCAATAACTGGCATCGTTGATTCCACCAGGCATCAGATTATCCTGGTAGATGGAGGCGGCCCAGTTGAACTTGGAGTTCCATTTCAACGACCACCTGTCGTTCCATCGCGTCTGAAACGTCACCTGTCCGAAGAAATTCCTGTCCCTTAGGTTCTCTCCGCTCAGATTGGTGTAATAATGTACCTGTCCAGGCAGCTGGCGGTCATTGTCGTAATAATACATCTTTCCTGTCAACCGGTTCATCTTGTTGATATTCCACAGGAAGTTCAGCTCCCCATGTCCGCTTTTCATCCTGCTGTTCGTACGGCGGTCATGAATGGTTTGCGTGCCATTTTGTAGTTCATAGGGGTAGTCATTCTCCGCATAGATATATTCCCCTACGGCACTGAAGGCAAATTTGTCGGAGAAATTCTGCTCATAACGGAGAAAGGGACTGACATAGCCGAAAGAACCGAACTTCACTTGGGTCGTCAGGTGAGGCTTCGTGTCTTCTGTCGGCAGACGAAGCGTCTGGATATTCAGCACGGCAGGAGTCGTTACCTGACGGGCAGGAATGAAGATATCATCATGGTCACCAATCACCAGCGAGATATGATCCACATTATCCAGGGAATAGCGGGAGAGGTCTATCTCACCGCTCTGACATTCCGAGAGCATCACACCGTCGTAGCTCACTCCCGTATGCTTGGCGCCGAAGCCACGTACGGAGACGGTCTTCATACCCCCTGCCCCACCATAGTCACGTAAGGTGATGCCAGCCATACGATGCAGGGCATCGGCGATATCCGTCACACCCATCGCCAGCATGTCCTGACGGTCCAGCAGATGCAGTGGTGCCGTACTGGTGACAGTATGTTTCCGCTGTGTCTCTGTGATCGTTACCCCTTCCAGCTGATGCACTCGGTCTGTAATGGTATCTGTCTGTGCCACAGCACATAATGACACCCCCAAGAAACCAAGAAATGTGACAATCTTTTTCATCCTTTGTTCTAACGACCTTTTTTGCAGATGCAAAAGTAATATATTATAGCCAAACGACAAAGGATTTTATTCGTTTTTTGTTCCAAGAATCCGATAGACGGCAGGAATATCTACATAGCGGCGAATATGGTCGGCAAGTTTGTCGTATTGCTGTTCCTTAAAGGCATGATAGTCGAAGACAGCTGCGCTTTCCACCTTATCGGAATAAGGACGGAGCAGGAAGTCAACAAACGGAGCATTGTCAAGAATACCGTGAATATAGGTGCCCATGCAGCCATCGCTCATAAGGATGGCCTCGTTAGTATCGCTGACTCCCTGATGAATCTCATAACCCTGACACGTCTGGCCGTTAAATTCAAAGGTGACTTGACGGGTGGTTTTCTCCTTCGTGATGGTGGTATGGATGGGCAGCAGACCAAGCCCCGGCAGACTGGTGATGTCACCCTCAAGCGCATCAGGGTCTTCCACCGTTTGTCCCATCATCTGGTAACCACCACAGATGCCCAGTATGGTAGTGCCGCGACGATGGGCCTTGACAATGGCCTCAGCCATCCCGCCACGACGTAGGTGGTAGAGGTCGTCAATGGTTGATTTCGAACCTGGCAGGATGACGATATCTGCCTCGTCCAATTCCTTAGGATTGTTCGTATAGTAAAGATGTATGCGCTCATCCTGTTCCAAGAGATTGAAGTCCGTAAAGTTACTCATGTGGCGAAGCAGGACGACAGCCACGTTGACTGTTGACTGTTGACTGCTGTGAGACTTCCGCTCTAAAGACACCGAATCTTCATCTTCTATATGAATATCATTGAAGTATGGGACGACTCCCAAGACGGGTACATGACAGAGTTCCTCGATGATTTTCACACCATCTTCAAACAGTTTAGCATCTCCACGGAACTTATTGATAATAATACCCTTAACAAACTTTCGCTCTTCCTCTGTCATCAGCATGATACTGCCATATACGCTGGCAAAGACACCTCCTTTGTCAATGTCGGCTACAAGGATGACATCCGCTTGGGCATACATCGCCATCGGCATGTTTACCAAGTCTATTTTCCGGAGATTAATCTCAGAGACACTCCCCGCCCCCTCCATCACGATGGGGTTGTATTTCGAGGCCAGGCGGTCGAAGGCCTGATGCACCTCCCGACGAAGTTCCTCCCTACCCTCCTGACGGAAATAACTGCCTGCCGACTGATTGCCCACGGGTTTACCATTCAGCACCACCTGTGAGGTATGGTCTGATTGAGGTTTCAGCAGTATCGGGTTCATATCCGTATGACAAGCAATGCCTGCCGCCTCCGCCTGTACAGCCTGCGCCCGTCCTATCTCCAATCCCTCTGGCGTAGCATAGGAGTTCAACGACATATTCTGTGCCTTAAAAGGCGCAGGATGATAGCCGTCCTGCAGGAAGATACGACAGAATCCTGCGGCAATCACGCTCTTGCCAACGTCGCTGCCTGTACCTACGAACATAATAGGATGTAGTGCCATACAAACTCAATATAAGGATTTTACCAGTCGGAGAGGCTGGACTTGGACTCGATGCGGTTCTCAAGGTCGTCGTCAAGGGAAGAGAAGAAGTCGATGCCGGTAAGGCGCTCTATCTCGTCAACGGAACGGACGGCCTGGCGCATGGGCTGACTGGAGCCGACGTTCTCGTAGATGAAGCCGATGGCGGCGGGATGTTTGCCAGTGCGGAGAACGACCTTGTAGAATGCCTCAGGAACAGTGATGCGACGACTGCGCTCACGTCCGATGGTCTTGTGGCTATTGCCGCGAAGGACGGGACCACAGACAATATAGATACGCTCGTAGCGACGAGCCCAGGTGCGACAGAGCTGCTCCAGGTCGTTCCAGTCGTTCTTGTTCAGATTGTGGTTCTGCGGACAGATGTTGGTCATGAGGAAAGTCTGCTCCTGGGCCGTACGGTTCCACTTGTTGTCGCCTGCCGGACACATGTGGCCACGATCGTAGCCCGACTGCATATAGTCGAAGGTGGTGACAGGATTAGGTATGTCGCTGTCTGGCGTAAAAGCAAAATTCTTACGCTGACTCTTGCCGTAGGTATGGTCCTTGGTGAGATACCAGCTGACAGCCAACGGGATACGCAGGGTTTCGGAATACCACGACTTGTAGGCATAGCGCTGCAATGGGGTGACATCCTGACGGAGCCGGACATCGGTGAGATTGTTCTCTGACGCAGAAGACGACTGTTGTCCGACACGCTGTCCGCAGGACTGCAAGGAAAGCAGCATGACGGCTGCAAGGAGAAGGGAGAGTCTTTTCATGTCAACTGATACGGGTATAGATGTAAATGGAGAATACGAGGGTGAGCATGGTGCTGCAAAGGGCTGCCGACGTCATCAGGGCGAGGAACGCCAGCGACTGCAGGGGCGAGAAGCCACCCATCAGCATACCGCAGAGCAACGAGGGGATGAAGACCAGTCCGACCAACAGTAACTGCTGCAGCACGGGAGTGAAAGCACGGGTGATGGCCTTGGTGAGGAACGGGCGCAAGGCCTCCAACTGACTGGCACCATTGCCACGAAGATACTCAAAGAGTTCCTTATGGGTACGACGCTCGAAGACGTAGGTGGTGATGCCACGACGACAGACGAAGAGGGCCTCAGCCTGCAGCATCGTCATGACGGGCAAGAAAAACGGGGCGCTGAACAAAGAAGGAACGTCCATCAGCAACAGGACGACAAGGCCCATGATAAACGTCATCAACGTCATGCTGATATAGATGGGGACAGACTGCCAACGCTTACGGCAATAGACGGCTGTAGCCACTCCGCTGGTCAGCAGCGCCCACAGAATGTTCAACCACGCCTTGTCCCACTCGAAGATGTAGTAAAGACAGCCTGCCAACAGCAGCAGCGTCAGCGTCAACCGCACCAGGACGGAGGCTGACTGACGCAGGAAACGGCGGTCAAGACGGAAAAGGATGAGGGCGGGTATCAGCAACAGCAGGATACCGATCAGCATTCGTACAATCGTGATATTCATAGTCGTATCTGATTTTGCAGGATTCGTGAATTAACGGCAAAGACGGTGGCTCCCCTAGCGGCAGCCTCATGCAACAGACTGTCGACCATCTCCATCGTCTCGGCACTGATAGGAGCAGCAGGCTCGTCGACAATCAGCAGGCGCTTGTCCAGCTGTATCGCATTCTGAAGCAACAGGAGGTAACGCTCATCGGCAGAGAGCTCCGTCCAACGACGTCCATCGGCAGGAACCTTATAGGAGGTCTCGCCCTTGTTGACCTTGAGTCCGAACAGCATCTCCGATAGGTCGACAATACTGTCGTAGTCTTCTACCGCCGTCAACTGCTGGGGCACATAGGCTATCTGGCGACGGAAATAGGGAGCCGACAAGGGGGTGAGCAACTCGCCATCGATACTGATATGTCCGCTGTCAATAGGGATAAAGCCCAGAATAGCACGCAGCAACGTGGTCTTGCCAACAGCCTCTGAGCCCGTCAGACATACCAGCTGCCCATCGCCCACTGTCAGGGACAGGGAGTGAATCAACGGCTCTATCGTTACATTATGCAGTTCTAACATGCTGCAAAGGTAATAAATAATTCATAATTCTTTGCAAGCAAAGCGAATAAATTCGATTGCATAGTTCATAGTTCATAATTATTTTGTAATTTTGCACCCATGAATACGAAAAAGAGGCGGATGCCCGCTGAATGGGAACACCAAAGTGCCGTGCAGTTGACGATGCCGCACGAGCATACCGACTGGGCTCCCATCCTGCCTGAGATACTTGCTGTGTATGAGGAGATGAAGCGCGAAATCACTAAGCGTGAACCCCTGATCATCGTGGACGACATTCCCCATAACGACACATGGGCCAGGGATCACGGGTTCATTACAGTAGAGGAAACTTCAGACCTCAGGCCTCAGACCTCAGACCTCAAACTCCTCGATTTCAAGTTCAACGGCTGGGGAGAGAAATTCCCTGCGGAACTGGACAACGAGATCAACCGCCACCTCTATGAACGGGGAATCGTCAAAGGAACCTATGAGCCACACCTCGACTTCGTCCTGGAGGGCGGCAGCATCGAGAGCGACGGAAAAGGTACCATCTTCACGACACAATGTTGTCTGATGGCTCCGCATCGCAACCAGCCGCTGACAAAGGATGAGATAGAGGAACGGTTGAAAGAATGGTTAGGGGCTGAGCGCATCGTGTGGCTCCAGCACGGCAGTCTGATAGGCGACGATACGGACGGACATATCGACACACTGGTACGCATCTGTCCTGGCGACACCATCCTCTATACAGGGGGCGACGAGGAGCATCCCGACTTGGTGGAGATGGAACGGGAACTGCAGGAACTGCGGACGATGGAGGGCAAGCCATATCGGCTATTGAAACTGCCACTGCCGAGACCCATTTACGACACATCAGACATCAGCCATCAGCCATCAGCCATCAATCGCCTACCTGCTACCTACGCCAACTATCTGGTCATCAACGGAGCGGTATTGGTGCCTACCTACAACCAGCCCGACCTCGACGCAGAGGCGATGCGCATCATCGGAGAGGCATTCCCAGACAGGGAAATCGTCGGCATCGACTGCCAAGCCGTCATCCGCCAGCACGGAAGTCTGCATTGCTGCACGATGCAATATTATTAAAGTCAAAAGTGAAGAGTGAAGAATAGAAAGATATGAAGATAGGACTGATACAACAGCACAATACGGCAGACATCGCTGATAACAAAGCGAGGCTGGCGAAGAAAATCGGAGAGTTGGCACAACAGGGTGCGGAACTCATCGTGTTGCAGGAACTGCACAACGGCCTGTATTTCTGTCAGACGGAGGACGTCAGCGTGTTCGACCAGGCAGAGGAGATTCCTGGTCCCTCGACGGAATTCTTCGGAAAACTCGCCAAACAGTATGGCGTGGTGATTGTCACTTCGCTGTTTGAGCGCAGGTCGACTGGTCTGTATCACAATACGGCTGTGGTGTTGGAAAAGGACGGCTCGATAGCTGGCAAGTATCGGAAGATGCACATCCCAGACGACCCAGGCTACTATGAGAAGTTCTACTTCACACCTGGCGACTTGGGATTCCACCCCATCCAGACCTCTGTAGGTAAGTTGGGCGTACTGGTATGCTGGGATCAGTGGTATCCTGAGGCAGCAAGACTGATGGCACTGGCTGGAGCCCAACTGCTCATCTACCCTACTGCCATCGGCTACGACCCCAACGATACGCAGGAGGAACAAGAGCGACAGCGCATAGCCTGGCAGACGGTACAGCGCGGCCATGCTGTTGCCAACGGACTGCCCGTAGTCACCGTCAATCGCGTGGGTGACGAGGACGGAGTTCCCTTCTGGGGCACCTCGTTCGTAGCTGGTCCACAAGGCGAACTGCTCTACGAGGCTCCTACCGACCAGGAAGTGACAACCGTAGTCGACGTGGATATGCAACGCTCTGAACAGGTGCGCCGCTGGTGGCCCTTCCTCCGTGACCGCAGAATAGAGAATTATAAGGATATAACAAAACGATTCATAGACTAATATGGCAAACAATTTGAGATTTCAGGTAGTGGAAGAGGCTTTCAAGAAGAGAGCCCTCGACGTTCCCGTACCTGAGGAGAGGCCGTCGGAGTATTTCGGCAAGTATGTCTTCAACAAACAGAAGATGTACAAATACCTGCCTTCCGACATCTACGTAAAGATGATTGACGTGATGGACAACGGTGCCCGTCTGGACCGCAGCATTGCCGACGCAGTAGCTGACGGTATGAAGAAATGGGCGATGGAGATGGATGTGACCCACTATACCCACTGGTTCCAGCCGCTGACAGAAGGTACGGCAGAGAAGCACGACGCCTTCGTGGAACATGACGGCAAGGGCGGTATGATAGAGACGTTCAGCGGCAAACTGCTCGTACAGCAGGAGCCGGATGCATCAAGCTTCCCCAATGGCGGTATCCGCAATACTTTCGAGGCACGCGGCTACAGCGCATGGGACCCCACATCGCCTGTGTTCATCATCGATGATACGCTGTGTATCCCCACCATCTTCATCGCCTATACGGGTGAGGCGCTCGACTACAAGGCTCCCCTACTCCGTGCCCTGCATGCGGTAGGAAAGGCTGCAAAAGACGTCTGCCGGTATTTCTATGACGACGTGACGAAGGTACAGGTGAACCTCGGATGGGAACAGGAGTACTTCCTCGTGGATGAGGGACTCTATTCTGCCCGTCCTGATCTGGTGATGACGGGACGTACGCTGATGGGCCACGAGAGTGCGAAGAACCAGCAGATGGACGACCACTACTTCGGCACCATCCCCGACCGCGTTCAGGCGTTTATGAAGGATTTGGAGATACAGGCACTGGAACTCGCCATTCCCGTGAAGACCCGTCATAACGAGGTGGCTCCGAATCAGTTTGAGCTGGCTCCCGTCTTCGAGGAGTGCAACCTGGCCGTCGACCATAACATGCTGCTGATGTCGCTGATGAAGAAGGTGGCGCGCAATCACGGCTTCCGTGTGTTGCTACATGAAAAGCCCTTCGACGGCATCAACGGCAGCGGTAAGCACAACAACTGGAGTCTGTCGGCTGACAACGGCGTACTGCTGCATGCACCAGGGAAGACACCAGAGGAGAACCTGCGCTTCGTGACGTTCATCGTAGAGACGCTGATGGCAGTATATCGCCACAACGGACTTCTGAAAGCCTCTATCATGAGTGCCACCAATGCCCACCGCTTGGGCGGCAACGAGGCACCTCCTGCCATCATCAGCTCCTTCCTGGGCAAGCAGCTTACCGAACTGCTCGACCATATCGAACAGAGCGACAAGGACGAGCTGTTCAACCTAAAGGGCAAACAGGGTATGGAGATTGACATTCCACAGATTCCCGACCTGATTATCGACAATACCGACCGCAACCGCACATCGCCCTTCGCCTTCACAGGTAACCGCTTCGAGTTCCGTGCTCCAGGCTCTACCGCTAACTGTGCATCGGCGATGATTGCGCTGAATGCGGCAATGGCAGAGGCGCTGAACTCGTTCAAGAAGCGTGTGGATGCCTTGATGGCCAAGGGAGAGAGCAAGATCTCTGCCATCCTCGACGTGCTGCGTGAGGATATCAAGACCTGCAAGCCCATCCGCTTCGACGGCAACGGCTATAGCGAGGAATGGGTGAAGGAAGCTGCCCGCCGCGGACTCGACGTGGAGAAGTCGTGTCCTGTCATCTTCGAGCATTATCTCGACGAGGAAAGCGTGAAGATGTTCGAGAGTACGAAGGTGATGAACCATAAGGAACTGGAGGCGCGCAATGAGGTGAAATGGGAAACCTATGTCAAGACCGTGCAGATCGAGGCCCGTGTATTGGGCGACCTCGCCATGAACCACATCATTCCCGTCGCCACCCACTATCAGAGTCAGCTCATCAAGAACGTGCAGGGTATGAAGGACATCTTCCCTCTTGAGAAGTCCGAACGTCTCTCCATCCGTAACATGAAACTCATCGAAGAGATTGCCGAGCGCACGGAGAAGATTGAGCAGCTGGTGGAGGAACTGACGGAAGCCCGCAAGGTGGCTAACCGCATCGAGAACATCCATGAGCGTGCCATTGTCTATCACGACACGGTATGTCCCAAGATGGAGGCTATCCGCTATGAGACGGACAAACTGGAGCTCATCGTGGAGGACGGCTTGTGGACGTTGCCGAAATACCGCGAACTATTGTTCATCAGATAACAAAGAAAAAGCCTGGGCAATTGCTCAGGCTTTTTTGTTTTTCTATCCGTCAGGAATTACTTATTCGGATTGCTGTTTCTGAACTTCACCAACTCATCGACGATGACATCGAAATCGTCAGTCAGCGTCAGCTGGAGGTTCTTGTATTTACCCAGCGCTACCAGTTCCTGAATGAACGGATAGACGGGCATTTCCTTGGTCCAGAAATCAGTGCCGAGGAAGACCATCGGACTGGAGTAGCCGAAAGACAGGTAGTGGTTCTGTACGGCATCCTGGAAGATTTCCTGCATGGTGCCTGCGCTACCCGGCGTATAGATGATACCGCCAAAGGCTACGGTAAGGATAAGGTCCTCGCGGATGCTGTTCTCGAAGAACTTGGCGATGTGTGTGGCAAAAGGTGCAGAGGGCTCATGACCATAGAGATAGGTAGGAATGCCGAGGCTCACATAGTCGCCCTTGCGGGGGAAGCGCTTCATCACCTCGAACGAAGTAGCCAGCCAACCTTTGTCATTGAACGAGGGAGCCACCTTCAGAATCTCGACGGCAGCATCAACATCCTGCTCCGTACAACCTGCCAGCCAAGCACCCAGATGGGTTGCCTCCATCGCACCAGGACCGCCACCACTCAGCATGATGAAGCCCTGCTCTGTGAGACGCTTACTCAGCAGCACCACTTTCTTATACATCGGATCGGTACGCTTCAGGGCGTGTCCACCCATGATACCCAGGCAGAGACGCGAGTCGTGCTGCTTGAAGAACTCGTCGAGTGCTACGTGGATGCAGTGGTCGTGCAGGGTACGCGCCAGCGACTCCTCCACGTTCTGAGCCTGTTTGCCCGTAGCGATGAAGTGCCTGTACACCTTCGTGTCGTAGCAAGTCTCGAACGAAGCCTCGTTCTTGGGGTCGTAACCGGCATAGAGCTCGTCGGCTGTGTAGAGTGACGTACGGTTGACGTCAAAGGGTACAGATTTCAGATAGTCCATCGCCTTGGGGGTGAACAAATCGCCGACAGCCTGCGCCTGGGCAGCTGCAGCAGAAAACACCAGAAGTGCCATTACAAAAGTTTTTTTCATTGTACTTAATTTAATTATAATAGGTTTATAGTTTTCATTTCTTGATCATACGACCTTGCGGCAGCGCATACTCCTTGCCGATATGTCCATTGAGATTCTTGGTGACATACTCGATGAAGATGTCGTTATAGGTACGCTTCGTCTCCCACTTGATCTTGCAACCCTTCAGTGCGTTGTAGAGTCCGCCGTCCGTCACGCAGTACTTTGTGGTGGCAACGGTATAGACGCGGTCCAGGTTGAGCGGCTCGTAGTGCTGCGTAGCGCTGTTGAGAATCTGCACGTCGCTCACCCGATGCTCTTTCTCGTGGATGATGAACTTCAGGCCAGACACTTGCGGGAACTGTCCGTCGGGCTTGGGCAGGAAAGCCATCAGCTTCGTCAGCATGGAGAGGATGGTGCTACCCTTCACTTCCGCCACCACGATATAGTTGTCGTAAGGCAACAGCGATAGCAGGTCGCCATAGGTCAGGTCGCCCGCCTTCACCTCGTTGCGGATGCTGCCGCAGTTCAGCACGGAGATGTCGGAGCCCGTCACGAAGCGGAAGGCATCCGTCACGATGTCGCCGGCATTCGTCTCAGCCACACGGTTGATCTCATTTCCTGCGTCGTCGGTGATGCGCAAATCCACGTCGCTGTGGCATACCAGCCGGCTCGTCTGTGCTTCCAGCATGCCGTTGATGCTGTCAACCACCTGTGCGATATAGGCATTCTTCTGCGTGACGTTCTTGATGGGGATGAGCGAATTATACATCTTGCCGTCGGGCATGATGACCAGTTTGCCGATGTTGGCGAACTTCGTACCCGTCTGTGTCACGACGATGGGTTTCCTCTCTTTATTCAATACGGTGTCAGCCTGGATGACGGCATGGCTGTGTCCGTCGAGCACGATGTCGATACCAGAGGTTTTCGCCACCATCAGATGCGAGTCGGAATGACGGGCATTCTCGCGCTCACCCAGATGGGAGTCCACGATGACGTAGTCGGCACCAGCCCTCCTTGCCTCGTCGACGGCACGCTGTACCAATACAGGGATGTCCTCAATCTGCAGGTCGTAGATGATGCTGTCGCGCTCATCCTTGAAGGCATACGCCTCATCCTCCATCGAGGTCGGCGTGACGACACCCAGGAAGGCAATCTTCTTGTTGCCCAGGCGTTTCATGACATAGGGTGCAAAGGCATTACGGCCCAACCGCACGTCATAAAGGTTACAGCACACGATGGGTACCGGCACCTGGCGCAGCAATTGGAACATGCGCTCCATGCCGTAGTCGAACTCGTGGTTGCCGATGGTCACGGCATCGTAGTCCATCTTCTGCATGATGTCGACGATGTACTGACCCTTCGAGATGGCGCCGACGGTCTGACCCTGCACGTAGTCGCCGTTCGACACGAGGAACACGTCCGCCGTATCGGCTATGGCGTCGCGCAGTCCGGCCAGTTTGGCATAGCCGTCCACGGCACAATGCACGTCGTTTTCAAAGAGCACGACGATGCTTCTCTGCTTCTGACTTTGGCCGAATGCCTCGCCGCTAAAGCCAAGCATCACACAGGCCAACAGTGAAATTCCTAAAATTCTTTTCATATCTTCGGTTTGGTTAATTAATATCTTACCTCTCACCTCTTACCTCTATCACGGCTTCTCAAAGTGCTGATAGTCCTTCACCGTGCGCCAGTTGCCGCCCCACTTGAAGCCGTGCTGCATGAAGAGGCGGTAGCAGAGGTCGTTCTTCGTAATCTTATACTTGAACGTCTTGCTGCGGTTGACGTAGGGCTTACCCGTAGCCGGCTGGATGAGCAGCGTGCCGTCCTTCTTCCTGCGGACACAGGGATTGTAGAGCGGATTGACGTCGATGGCCAGACCGCGAGCATGGTTCGACAGTTTCGTCGAGCCCTCCACCACCCGATAGCAGTAGCACGACGTATTGTTGGCACGCATGGAGCGCTCATCGTCGTCGCCATATTCCGAGATGGGACGCATGCGCTCAATCGGGTATTTCGCCTGGTAGAGCTCGGCGAAGATATCCTGCAAGTCCTTCGATATCTTCCGGTTGCAGACCAGGATTCCCACCTGCGTCTTCCCCTCGCCGTCAATGTGGCGGATGTGCAGCGTGTCCAGCACCACCCCGCCGGGCTGAGCCTGCAGCGAGGTAAGCGGTAAGAGGTAAGCGGTAAGAACTAACAGCAGTCGTCTCATATATATATACATAAATATGTTTATTGTTTCCTCACGTTTTTCTTCAGTTTTCCGATGGCGTTCTCCAGACTTTCCGTCGGCTCGATGATGTTGTAGTCGGCCCAGAAGTCGGGGTCGTCGAAGTATTCCACCTTGTCGTAGAACCGCTCGCGGATGCCGAACGAGTTGCGACCACGGGGCCGCTTCACGCCGTCGCCCTTGTAGAGGCGGTCGGTAACCACCATCTCGCTGACCGTCGTAAACGGTGATGCGAAGAGGCGTCGCTTCCAGTCGCAGTTAAACCGCATTTCGTTGCGGACGTAGCTCATGCGAGTGATGCCCAGCGAGTCGGTCTGATAGGCGATGGTCACCGTCAGTTCCTTCGGGCGGAAGCGCAGTCCGAAGGGCTTGTGCACCAGCATGTATTCCGATGCGCTGCGCCAGTCACGCACGTCGAGTTGCAGTTCGGCACGGGTGAAGGCCAGCGTCTCATGGTCGATGTAGAGCGTGCCGTACATCAGCGGGAAGAGCGTCGCCGTCCGAGGCTCCATCCTGACGACGAACTGCAGGCGGTCGTCAATCTTGACCGGCATTTCCATGTGGAAGCTGCAGCTGCTGAGTTCCTGTTCGCTGAGCACATACTGCCGGTTTTTCGCCACGTCAACCATCAATGGCAGCACGGGTCCGCCCTGTATCTTCACGCCCAGCGTGTCCTTCGCCTTCATGCTCATCAGCCGCCGCCCCTTCAGAATGGCCACTGCGTCGCGCTCCGGACCGCGGCTGTAGTCGGTCTTATACATATCGGTCACCGCCTCGGCTACGGAGATGAATCGTGAGCCCCGCCGGGCCGTCTCGCGGTAGAAGCAGCGCACGAGTTCCGGTTGGTCCGGATAGTTTTTCTCGATGCGCTCCATGGCCGCCTGGATGAGTTCGAGCGGGTCGTCGCTCAGGATCACCACCTCGCTCAGCTCCACCGTATTCCCCGTCATCTGTATGGTCAGGTTCTCCGTCTGTCCAGCCGTCAGCGTCAGCCGTCGCGTCTTATAGCCGATGTGGCTCAGCAGCACGTAGGCAGGCATCTGCTGCGTCTTCAGCACGAAACGTCCCTCGTCGTTCGTAATCGTATGCTCCCGTCCGCCTTCCGCCGTCACGCTCACGTGGCTCAGCAGCCGGCCCGTCTGGCGGTCTTTCACCACCCCGCTGACCACCGACTGCGCTCCCGCCGTCAGCAGCATCGTCAGCAGCATAGCTGTCATGAATAGTCTCCTCTTTGTCATAGTCTTGCGTGGTTAGTTGAGGGCAAAGGTAGTGCAAAATTTCGATTAAGCGAACAAAATGAGAATATATTTTCATTTTTGAGCGTTAGAAATTTATCCAAATCGAGCGAAAAACCAAATTTATTTGAGTTTTTCCGAGATGCAGCCTACCTTCGACCGAATTTTTTCACGACTCAGCAATATAAATGCGAGCATTTATTGCATTCGCTGTTCTAAAATTTGGCATTTTACTCACTTCTTTGTAACTTTGCCCCCATTAAACATTAAGACGATGGACAAGAAGACGAACGAGACACTGCTCAAGAACGTAGAGCAACTGTCGAAACTCACCCAGCAGGAAGTGAAAATGATGCCCGCCGTAGAGGCCCCGCTGCCCTCGGTGGAGCAGGTGAAACAAATCGTGGCACTGGCGAAGAACATCATATTCCCCGACTTCTTCAACAAACGACAGTCGGACGAGACCATCCGCTCGTACTACATCGGCGTACACATGGAGGAACTCTACGGACTGCTGCGCAAACAGATAGCTCACGGACTGCAGTTCTGCGAGGACTGCGAGGTAACGACGTCGAAAGAAAAGGTCTATCAGGAGGCCGAGCGGATGGCACTGGAGTTCATCAACGAACTGCCCGAAATCAAAAGGCTGCTCTATACCGACGCCCAGGCCATGTTCGACAACGACCCCGCCGCCCCGAACTACGGCGAAGTCATCTTCTGCTATCCCGTCATGAACGCCATGACGCACTACCGCATCGCCCATAAGTTGCATGAGCTGCAAGTGCCCGTCATCCCACGCATCATCACCGAACTGGCACACTCGAAGACTGGCATCGACATCCATCCCGGAGCCACCATCGGCGAGTACTTCGCCATCGACCACGGCACGGGCGTCGTCATCGGCGAGACCTGCATCATCGGCAACCACGTCACCCTCTATCAGGGCGTGACACTCGGCGCCAAGAGCTTTAAGTACGACGAGAATGGCAACGTACTGAACGTGCCGCGCCACCCGATTATCGAAGACAACGTCACCGTCTATTCCAACGCCTCCATCCTCGGACGCATCACCATCGGGCACGACAGCGTCATCGGCGGCAACATCTGGGTCACCCACGACATTCCGCCCCACTCTCGCATCCAGCAGTCGAAAGCAGTGGAAGGCAACTTCGACGGAGGACTGGGGATATAGAATAAAAAAGCCTGAGCGATGTGCTCAGGCTTTTTTGATTCTATTTGAAATCTTCCTTCGAAACCCTCACGGCCCCATCAGCGTTGGCTGCCGAGCGCATCTCCGAAATCTTCACCAAGTCGAAGCTTGCCAACTGCATGCCGTCGTACGCATCGTCAAGATATCCGCGGAAGCGGGCCGTGCGCCCCGTATCGTAAATCTCGTAGTCACGGATCACGGCCTCATAACCGTCATCATAAAGGATGTATATCTTCTGATCCCTCACCCGCCATTCAAATTCGTAATAGGTATAGATACGGGTCACGCGGTTGATGTCTCGCTGATAGCCGGTGCCGCCCCTGGAGAAGTCGCCATTCTGATAGAAGCAAATCTCCGTATCATAGACGTCACCCTCCAAACCATAGCGGTCGTAATAGTAGTCGCCGACAATAGTCCCTGCCCACAACCCGTTCAGGTCCCAAGCCAGCATCGTGTCCTTATCGCAACTCGTGAAAGTCGTCATCATCAGCGCCATCATGAGCGCCAGCATCGTTTTGGTATAAATCTTCTTCATAATCATTGCATTTAAAAGTTTCTGTTGCAAAGGTACGGAAAATTTCCCGCACATGCAAGGCGAAATACCTATTAATCCATAGGGATTTGCCTATTAATCACTGGAAATAGATGTTATACAACATAATTCCGTCATTTTATGCCCCCCAACACATGGCTGTTTCAAAAAGATGACGTATCTTTACATCACGAAAATAGAAAACAACTACTAATTACATATATTATATATAAAGGGCATAAATTTCTTTTCCATTATTAATACTATCAAATAAAGAGCGGCACGGTTGTGAAACCCTGCCGCTCTCTCGTTCGTATGCTTATCCTATTCCGTCTCTTCTTCCGCTTCCTCCTGCTTCTTGCCGAACTCCGGATCAATCTTCAGGAACGCCGTCACGATATACGTCAGCGAACAGGCCGCTATCACGATGAGGAAGAACGCCTGATAGCCCACTGACTCCTGCAAGGCGCCGGCAAACATGCCCGGAATCATCATCGACAGAGCCATGAACGCAGTACACAGTGCGTAGTGACTCGTCTTGTGCTCACCCTGACTATAATATATAAGGTATAGCATATAGGCAGAGAAACCGAAGCCATAGCCAAACTGCTCGACAAAGACGCAGACGTTAATCACCAGCAGGTCGGAGGGCATGATATACGACAGGTAGACATATACCAGGTCGGGCAGCGTGATGGCAAGCACCATCGGCCACAACCAGCGTTTCAGTCCGTCACGGGCAGCAGCGATACCACCTAGGATTCCACCCAGCGTCAGTCCGATAACACCTACCGTTCCCTGCACCAATCCGTATTCTCCGTCAGAAAGTCCCAGTCCTCCGTTATGGGGAGCATCCACGAGGAAGAGTGCCGACACCTTCGCCAACAGTCCCTCCGGCATGCGATAGAACAGCATGAAACACAGACCTGCCCAGACTTGCGGTTTCTGGAAGAAGGTGATGACCGTCTGTTTGAATTCCGTCACAATCTCTCCGACGGTCTTCTTCGATTTTTCTCCATCCTCCTTCGGTTTCGGCAATGCCCAGTGATGATAGAGCCACAGGCCGATGAAGAGTCCTGCCATCAGGTAGAATACCAGACTCCACGAATAACGAATGTTACGGGTAATGACCTGCAAGGCGCCAGCCAGTCCCACCAACAGTCCCGACGAGAAGATGGTGGCAATGCGATAGAACGTGCTGCGGATGCCTACGAAGTATGCCTGCTCGTGCTGGTCGAGTCCTAACATATAGAAACCGTCGGCAGCAATATCGTGGGTGGCACTGCAGAATGCCATCAGCCAGAAGAAGCAGAGCGAGCCCTGCAACCACCAAGGTCCAGGAATGGTAAAGGCGACACCACCCAATGCGGCAGCAATCAATATCTGCATCGTGATGATCCACCAACGCTTGGAGCGCAACATATCCACGAACGGACTCCACAACGGTTTGATGACCCAAGGCAAATAGAGCCACGAGGTATACAACGTGATATCGGTGTTCGACAAGCCCAGGCGTTTGTACATGATGAGCGAAATGGTCATCACAGCCACATAGGGAACACCCTCGGCAAAGTAAAGTGTGGGAACCCATGCCCACGGAGAACGTTTATTCAATGCATAATTCATAATGCACAATGCTTAATTAATATATCTTTTTAATCTCCGCACCACGATAGTAGTGCAACAATATCTCATCATATTTATATCCTTTCTGTCCCATCACGGCAGCACCGATCTGGCAGAGTCCGACACCATGTCCCCACCCTTTTCCATGCAGGCGGAAACCATTTTTAGTCTTTTCGACATCAAAGGCGGAACTATACAGATGACTCTCACTGAGTGCACGGCGGATTTCCAGTTCCTTACCAATCGTGAAGGTTTTCTTCGTTCCCACGATCTTCAGTTTCCAGATACGTCCACTCTTGCCTCGCTCCAACGGAATGAGGTCGGTGATGGTGCCGAAATCATCCTTCAGCTTTTCGCTGACGAGACGGGAAAGCTCGTCAACGGTATATTCCACCGTCCAACGATAGAAGTCGTTGGTCTCCTGGTCGTAATCGTTCAGCACCTGAGAAAGGACCTCCTTGTCATCAGTATTGCAGAAAGGATCCTCCACGGATATCAGATAGGGTTTGGGCGTGTCTTCCCAACAATACTGGAACTCTTCTGTCACGCCACCACAACATTTCGAGAAGCGGGCATCACAAATTTCATCGCCATAGCAAAGAATACATCCACGAGTAGCTTTCAGTGCCTGTTCAACAGCCTTACTGGTCTGTTTGGTGATACCTTGATAACGCTGGCAATGGTCGTCAGCACACACATCGAAAATCGTATGGTCCTCACGGTCGTACCAGCGAATCAGTTCTTCGTCTTTCTTGATAAACGAGAAGAAACCGTCTTTTTTCTCACTGTTCTCCTCTCTACGGCGCATCTGGGCCAACAGCCATGAGCGGGAAATGACGGCATGTGCCTTCAACAGTTCCAGTCCTGCCGTCGCTTTCATCTCACTGCTGATGACGCTGGCCAGATACTGTTCTACGGGCAGTTGGTTGATGGCGGTTATCTTATCAGCCTCCACTACCAGGCGCAACGTTCCGAGGAAGACCTGTGTCTCCTTACGCTCCCAATGGAAATTAACGCCAATGGTCACATCACGCAACGAGAAGGAAGCGGAAGACGACTGGGGTGTGAAGGTCAGTTCCCGATACTGCATCCCTCGCCAGAGGATACCGCCTTCGGAGAATTCCACGGTCTGTTCTCCCTCTATCAGTTCGCCCTTGGCCATATAAGGGGCATTGAGAGTAAATTCTATTTTCTGTCCACTGACGATACCGACGGTAACATCAGGCTCCTGGCTTTTGGTCTTTTGCTTTTGGTCCTTGTCGGATGTCCAATTACAAACAGCGGTCTTGACCTCTTCAACCTGCTCAGCAGTAAGCGACACTTCCTGATAGATGCCCATAGCCACCTCTGGCGTTATCTTACGGAAGTCTTCTTCTCTGGGAGTGATGATGAGTCCACCCATATCTACAGCCCCAGGACTGATGATATACTGGCCTTCGCCCTCTTGAGTGTAACAAGCCGGACGATGCTGACGACGAGGCAGGACGACACTCAGCATAGTATCTCCTTGTCGCCATGCAATGATATTCATCATCGGCTCTGTCTCATCTTCACGCTGAGGAAGACAAGCATAGAGACGTTTGAAAAGCCGTTCGTTTGTTTCCGGAGAGTTACTGCGAATCAAAAAGGCAGCAGCAGAATAGTCGGCAACCAGCCAGATACCGCTTTCATCCTCTTTCTTCACAACCTCCACCAGATTGCGACTCAACCGCAGCCAGTTCTTTTGTAATGGAAGAATACCCGTACTGACAGCCTGCAGATGAGCATGGTCAGGGGCGGAAGCACCGCACTTAGGACCGTTGTACAAGAAGGTCAGTTCCGAATTCTTCGCCAACAAACGGCATATCGTCCCATACATCGGAAGGATTGCCTGAGGATGATGCTTGATCGTAGGAAGCGTGAAATGTACGGGTAAGATAGGGAACGGATTGACCAGTAACTCATACTTACCGTCTATCACACGATGTATCTGTTCCTTCGGACGATTCTCCAGACAGAGGAAACAAGGACGCTCCGACAGTGAACGCGCATCAATCTTTGCACCTGTCGAACGGATTCGGGCAGGGTTCCACTGCACTTCCACCGGCATCCCCTCGCCAACCAATTCACGAGTCTCCACATTTGCCAATTCACCATAACGCTGACGCACTTCATCCCAGGTCGTCAACTGCCGGTCGAAGAATCGCATCAACGAAGACTGATTCATTGGTGTCTTTTCCCCCTTGTTCATCTGTTGACGTGCCTTGACCTCCATTGTACGCAGGCGGTCCTTATAAAGATTATTGGCATTGATTTTCTCCACAGAGAGTGCCGCATCGGAATTTCCTCCCCATCGGCGACAGAGATAAAGCTCTGTGTAAATACGACCTATACGGTAACAACGTGAGAACATCAAGCCTAAGGCATAATCCTCTCCATAGGACGTGTTAGGAAAACCTACACTTCGCAAGATCGGCGTAAAGAAAGCACGTGGGGCTCCTAAGCCATTGATGCGCAGGGCGTTATTGGGACCGTTCTCATCCGTCCACTCCTGATGGGCAATAAGTCCTGGCGGTAATGTGTTCAAATCGAAATCACACATCCGATAGGAACCTACAATCATAGCTGCCTGCTGTTTATGGAAGGCATCTACAATCATCTGAAGCGTCTTAGGCGACGAATAGAGGTCGTCAGAGTCCAGTTGTACGGCAAAGCGTCCGCAATAAGTGCTGTTAACAGCCTCATTCCAGCATCCGCCAATACCCAAGTCATGCCGTTCTGGAGTAATCACGTGGAGTTTATCATGGCATGATGACAAACCAGACAGAATTTCCCCAGTACCATCCGTAGAATGGTTATCAACCACGATCACATTAAACTTAAAGCTTGTCTTTTGGGAGAGAGCACTCTCCACCGCATCCTTAATTGTCTTTTCACGATTGAAAACGGGAATGATAACGGAAGCCTCTATCTCAAATTCCTGCTCGTCAAAGTCCACCTTCGGATATTGGGTAGTATCCACCAAAGCACCAATCTGACGGAGATGAGCAGTACAAGCCTGCTCCATCTCAATCTGTACGTTACGATTGGCAGGGTTCACATAGTCGAACTGTTTCACACCGGAAGCCCGTAAGTCCGTCTCCTCTTCTGTATACAGGTATTCATTGAGATGAAACAAGGTTCCTTCTCTACTCAGGAACAGGCGGAAATCATAAAAGCCTGCCCACTGATAATCACGCTCACGGTCCGTAGTGGCATATTTATGAACCAGGGAGGTTCGTACCAGTACCAGACTTCCAAAGTCGAAGTCATCACGCAAGGAGCCCTCCTGATAGTCGATAACAGGATGCGCCTTCCGTTCTCCCTGCTCCATCTGCCAACGGTCACTGTAAATCATGGCAGCCTTCGTATCCTCCGCCACCAAAAGCATGCGTTCCAATGCGGTATCCCCTAACGATACAGACACAGGCTTCATCGCCAATAGCACATAGGGAGCAATGGCAAGCTCCGCAACCTGCATGATATAGCGACTGCTCTGTAATTGGTCAACCACCAGCATCGTACAGTCACTGGGGACTGTAGCATTCACCAACTCCTGATTGACCACAAGGAAAATATGCCGAACAACATTACTGCGGTGTAACTGAGCAACAGCTTCCTCTATCTCCGCCATTGATTGACAGGCTAGGAAGCAATCTATTTTTTGTCTCATGAATGTCTTCTTTTAAATTTTAGCTACAAAGATACGAATAAGCTAGTAAAAAGCCAAATTAAATTTGGTTTTTCTCTCGATTTGGATAAATTTCTAACGCTCGAAAATGAAAATATATTCTCATTTTTCTCGCTTAATCGAAATTTTGCACTACCTTTGCACACATGAACGAAAAAAAGAGACTATTGGGAATGACTCCGACGGAGCTGAAAAGCATCGTCAGCGAGTTAGGTATGCCTGCCTTTACGGCCAAGCAGATAGCCCAATGGCTCTATGAGAAACACGTTCGGAGCATCGAGGAGATGACGAACCTCTCGAAACAGAACCGTCAGCGACTCGCAGAGGAATATGAGGTCGGACTGATGGAGCCCATCGACTGCCAACGCAGCGTAGACGGTACCGTGAAGTACCTCTTCCCTGTCTGTTGCGACTCTGTCGCAACAAACAAAGAAGCTCTCTTCGTCGAAACCGTCTATATCCCAGACCATGACCGTGCCACCATCTGTGTATCGTGCCAGGTAGGTTGCAAAATGAACTGTCTGTTCTGCCAGACGGGAAAACAAGGATGGCAAGGCAACCTCACCACAGCAGACATCCTCAACCAGATTTATGCCCTGCCGGAGAGAGACATGCTCACCAATATCGTGTTCATGGGACAGGGAGAACCGATGGACAACTTAGACGCCGTCCTGCGTGTCTGTGAGATTATGACTGCACCTTGGGGCTACCAATGGAGTCCCAAACGCATTACCGTCAGTTCTGTAGGGGTCAGGGGAAAACTGAAACGATTCCTTGACGAGAGCGACTGTCATGTTGCCATCTCCATGCACTCTCCTATCCACGAGCAACGACAACAACTGATGCCTGCTGAGAAAGCGATGTCTATTGCCGAGACGGTAGAACTGCTCAAAGAGTATGATTTCACCCACCAGCGGCGCTGCTCTTTCGAATATATCTGTTTCGGAGGACTCAACGACTCACCGGTCTATGGGCGTGAGATTGTCAAACTGCTCAATGGACTGGAATGTCGTGTCAACCTTATCCGTTTCCACGAAATACCAGATGTCGACTTGCCTGCTGCAGACGAGAAACGCATGGAGGCCCTGCGTGACTACCTGACACATCACGGTATCACCACTACCATCCGAGCCAGTCGTGGACAGGACATTTTTGCAGCCTGTGGACTGCTCTCCACAGCTCATCAATCCCAACACCCCCATTAGACCCATTAAACCCATTAGACCCATCAATACAACAATAAAATATGGAAGAAAGAATGATTCGCGTGGCTATCACGCAAGGAGATACCAACGGCGTCGGCTATGAGGTGATACTCAAGACCTTTTCCGACCCTGCTATGCTGGAACTATGCACTCCCATCATCTATGGATCGCCCAAGATTGCAGTCTATCATCGGAAGGCTCTCAATCTTGAGACAAACTATAGCATTATCAACGCTGCCGAGGAGGCTCGCGACGGCAGACTGAATATCCTTGCCTGTTTCGACGAGGATGTGAAAGTGGACCTCGGACAACCCTCTGAAGAGGCTGGAAAAGCTGCTTTCAAGGCACTCGACCGAGCAATGAAAGACTATCAGGCCGGCCTGTATGACGTGCTGGTAACGGCTCCCATCAACAAGGCAACCATTCAGAGTCCAGGCTTTCATTTCCCTGGACACACCGAATATATCGAGGCGAGTGTCGGTGATGGCAATAAGGCCCTGATGATTCTGATGAACGAGAGCCTGCGAGTGGCTTTAGTAACCACCCACCTTCCCATCAAGGAAATCTCAAAGGCTATCACCAAGGAAGCCATCATCGAAAAAGCGACTATATTCCAGAAAAGCCTGAAACGTGATTTCCGTATTTCCAACCCACGCATTGCCGTTCTTTCGCTGAACCCACATGCCGGGGATAACGGACTGTTAGGCTCTGAAGAGCAGGAAATCATCAAACCTGCCATCGACGAACTGGAGAAGCAGGGCATTCAGGCATTTGGTCCCTACCCTGCTGACGGATTCTTCGGTAGTAACGCCTACGACCACTTCGACGGCGTGCTCGCCATGTATCACGACCAGGGACTGGCACCCTTCAAGACCATCGCATTGGAAAGTGGAGTCAACTATACGGCAGGACTGCCCATCATTCGCACGTCGCCTGATCACGGGACGGCTTATGACATTGCCGGACAGGGAAAAGCTGATGAGAACTCATTCCGTCAGGCCGTATATACTGCTATCGACGTCTTCCGTAATCGTCAGAATTATGACGAACCGTTGCAGAATCCGCTGCCCAAACTCTTCCACGAGAAGCGCGATGACAGCGAGAAGGTACGATTTGCCATTCCGAAGGCAAAAGAGCAGCAAAGTTAAATTTCTGCCAAAGTATGCCAATATGTCAGTTTTTCTTTGTACCTTTGCAGGCTGAATGAGAATTTCGGAACTACAGAGTATCAAACAACGGTACAACATCGTAGGTAACTGCGAGGGATTGAACCATGCACTTGATGTCGCCCTACAGGTGGCACCGACAGACTTGAGCGTACTCATTGTCGGAGAAAGTGGTGTTGGTAAGGAGATTATCCCACGCGTCATTCACGACAATTCTCCCCGCAGGCGCGAGAAATATTTCGCCATCAACTGCGGTAGCATCCCCGAGGGCACCATCGACTCCGAACTCTTCGGACATGTGAAAGGATCATTCACGGGTGCCATCAACGACTCCCCGGGTTATTTCGGAGTTGCCAACAAGGGAACACTCTTCCTCGACGAGGTTGGAGAACTGCCTCTTGCCACACAAGCCCGCCTGTTGCGCGTGCTGGAGACTGGAGAATACATTCCTGTAGGAGCCACTGAGGTCCGTAAGACTGATGTACGCATCGTGGCAGCCACGAATGTAAACATCCGGCAAGCCATCAGCGAAGGTCGTTTCCGTGAGGACTTATACTATCGTCTGAACTCCATTCCCATCCAGATACCGCCCCTCCGTGAGCGCGGTGAGGACATCGTTTTGCTGTTCCGTCTCTTTGCCATGCAGATGGCAGAGAAATACCGTATGGACAAAGTCGTTCTGACCGAAGAGGCCAAGCAGATGATTATGCGCTATAAGTGGCCGGGAAATGTCCGCCAGTTAAAGAATATCACAGAGCAGATCTCCATTCTCTCTACGGAACGGCAGATTACGCCAGAGATACTGGCTCGTTTCATCCCGCAAGACCAGGAAACCACCCAACTGGCAACCATCCACTCGGAAGGCGACCACTCGTTTGAGAACGAACGGGAGATTCTCTATAAGATTCTCTTTGAACTGCGCAGTAATGTCAACGATATGCGTCGTGAGGTGAGCAACCTGAAGAAACAGATCGAGGATGTGCAGACCACATCTCCGGCAGCTATCCCAACGACTCAATTAGCGCCTATTCAACCCATCGCACCTATTTCCTCTACACTCGAAGATGCAGAGGCAGAGGAATATGTTGAACCCGTCAGAGAACCAGAAAACCTCAATCTGGACGCATGGAGCCGACAGGCCCTTGAAAAGGCACTCGACCGTAATGGCGGAAATCGTAAGAAAGCGGCTTCGGAACTGGGAATCAGCGACCGCACACTCTATAGAAGACTGAAGCAATATGGACTGGAAAAGTAAAACGACCTATAAGCTGTTAGCCTTTAGCTGTTGGCTGTTGGCTGTCAGCGCTTGTTCCGTGAGCTATAAGTTCAACGGAGCCAGCATCGACTACACCAAGACGAAGACCATTCAGATTGCCGACTTCCCCATTCGCTCCAGTTATGTCTGGGGACCGATGGGACCAATGTTCAACAACCAGTTGAAAGACCAGTTCGCCAATCATACACGCCTGGAACAAGTGCGACGTAACGGCGATTTGAAAATCGAAGGTGAGATTACCCAATACCAACAGCGTAACAAGTCAGTATCCGCAGAAGGCTATTCAGCACAGACCGAGCTCTCCATGACCGTCAATGTGCGTTTCACCAACAACGTCAACCACAACGAAGACTTTGAGCAACAGTTCACGGCAACGTCCACATACGAGACGACACAGACGCTCAACTCCGTACAGGAGGCACTCGTGAGCCAGATGGTGAAAGACCTCTGCGAACAGATATTCAATGCCACTGTGGCAAACTGGTAATTAAGAGGTAAGAGGTAAGAGGTAAGAAGTAAGAGGTAAGATATGGAAATTGTAGAGCTCATCAATCACCCAGAACGGATGGATCGCGACACATTATATGAGTTGCGTTCCACGTTGGCTCTTCATCCCTATTTCCAGACCGTCCGCCTGTTGATGCTTCAGAACCTCTATCTGTTGCACGACCCGTCATTCGACGAGGAATTGCGCCGTTCGGCAGTCTACATTACTGACCGACGGAGCCTTTTCAATCTCGTAGAAGCAGCCCATTATCAGTTCAATCCAACTGTCAAAAGCCAACAGCCAAAAGCCAACGGCCAGGAAGGCAATCGCACAATGGCGCTCATCGACACCTTTCTTGACTCTATCCCTGTCGAGAAAACTGAAGAGACGGGCAAACGCCGACCTACCCCCAAGGATGCCACTGTCGACTATGTCGCATACCTGTTGGAAAGCGAAGGCAACGACTTCTCCGAGGATACGCCACAGATGCAGGGACAAGACCTCATTGACAATTTCCTCGAGAAAGAACAAGGAAGAATCCTTTTAAACGACTTCCAAGAGGATGAGGAAGAGAAACCGCAAACCGCTCCTGTCCTTGAAGAAGAGCCGGCAGAAGAGGAATACTTCACAGAAACCCTTGCCCGCATCTATATCAAACAAGGACGCTATCAAAAGGCACTTGACATCACACAACGGCTTAGCAGCAGCCACCCTGAAAAGAACGCCTACTTTGCCGACCAAATAAGATTCTTAGAGAAATTAATAATAAACAGCAAGAAATATTCAAAAATTAAATAATTAAAAATTAAAATCATGTACACATTATTTGTAATTCTTATCGTGATTGCAGCCATACTGATGATCGGTATCGTGCTGATTCAAGAGTCAAAGGGCGGTGGCCTGTCATCCAGCTTCGCCTCTTACAACCAGATTGGCGGTGTCCGCAAGACTACCGACTTCGTAGAGAAGGCTACATGGGGCCTGGCTATTGCCATGGTGCTCTTCAGTGTCGTATGCGCCTGGGTAGCCCCCACGGCAACAACCGACGCTTCCGTAATGGAGAACTATCAGGCACCTGCCACCAATCCTAACAACCTGCCAGGCTTCGGAGCCAGTCAGACCAAGGATGCAGCAGCTCCTGCAGCACCAAAAGCCGACGACAAAGCTCCCGCAGACGCTCCCAAGGCACCTGCACAGCCTGCCAAGTAAAGAAATTCCGCAAAAAGTACGGGAATTATTTGGCTAATCCAAATTTTTCCCGTACCTTTGCATCCGCAAAACTAACATGGTGCCCGTAGTTCAGTTGGTTAGAGCGTCAGATTGTGGTTCTGAATGTCGACGGTTCGAGTCCGTCCGGGCACCCTCCAAGAAAGTCCTGTAAATCAATGATTTACGGGGCTTTTTCTTTTTAATCATTGCATATTTGATACTGATTTGATACTGCTACGTCCATCCCTCGATTTCAGCGTTGCTACTGCCGCAT